>CZCA01003797.1_pt1 | contig 18393 bp, 15 predicted proteins | sample 591981 | NCBI WGS metagenome assembly CZCA01 (sample SAMEA3556810, study PRJEB10932) | anaerobic digester metagenome
GACCTTGCGCTCGTGGCTGATTTCGTATCCGCAGTGCGCGAGGGACGTCGGCCGGCGGCAGATGGAGTCGACGGCTTGAGAGCGCTCGAGGTTGCGCTAGGCGCTTACGAATCTGCCAGACTCGGCGAGGCCATCACTCTCAACAGGGCGGGCTGCTAAAGCGTGATTCAGAGGTTTGGCATTCCTGCGGCTGTGCTCAGGGCGCAGTCAGCATATCCTGGGAGGTATAGATCATGACCAGAAAAATGAGCAGGTACGGCGCGATGATTCTTGCTGTCGTCCTTCTCGTGGGCCTCTCCTGCAGCGTAGCTGCGCAGAAGAAGGTCACGATCGTGCACTGGCAGCATCACTCGCCGGCGCGGTTTGAGGTCGTCCAGACCTTCGCAGAGGAGTTCATGAAGCAAAACCCGAACGTCAGAATAGAGATCGAGTCAGTGCCTGAGAGCGACTACTTTCAGAAACTGCTCCCCGCACTTGCGGCTGGATCCGGGCCCGACACGTTCCAGATCCCCGCAGGGCAGGTGCCCGCATACGCCGCTTCCGGCGTAATCCAGCCTATCGACACTCGCGTGGCTACCGCGCAGCAGATCGAGGCCGAGTTCATTCCGCCTGCAATCAAGAGACTGAAGCAGGGCGGAAAGTACTACGGTTTCCCTGTAGACACACAGACGATTGTCCTGTTTTACAACCCCGCACTCTTCGAAGCCGCAGGGCTTGATCCAGATAAACCCCCGCAGACCTGGGATGAGTTGATCAAATATGCCAAGGCTATGCACAAGCGGGACGAGAAGGGCATGACAACGCAGATGGGAGTCGCCACTGGCGGTTATGGACCTGTTTTGGTGTCGCTGATGATACAGAACGGAGCTCCCCTCTGGGATACAAAGGCGCAGCTGCCAGACTTCAACTCACCGCAGGCCATCGAGGCGCTGAAATTCGCCAGCGACTTGGTGGACGTCTACAAGGTTGAGGATACCCAGTTCGGTTCGAGGTGGAATGCATTCCGCCAGGAGAAGCTGGGCATGGTTTATGCTCACCCGGCAATGATAGGCAGTTTCAGGGCTACCGTTCCTGACCTTGTATTCAGGATAGCTGAGGTTCCCGCCCCTAAGGCCGGCGGATCCCGCTCTACGCTTCTGACTTCGTGGGCGTACGTGGTCTCCAGCAAGGCTGAGTCAGAGATATGCTCCAAATGGGTGGCATTCATGACTTCGGCCGAGGCCCAAAAGCACTGGATAGACGCCACGGGAGACCTGCCATCAAGAAGAGCTTTACTTAGTCTGCCTGAGTACAAGGACAATCCGTTGCTTGCACCTTGCATGGAGTCGATGAAGAAGTCCGCGCCATCGCCGTGGACTACCCGAAAGCTCGATGACGAGCTCATAAGGAAGGCGTATCAGTTGGTGATACTGAAGGGCGAAACCCCGGCAGCGGCATTAAAGTGGCTGACTACAGAAGGCGTGCAGGCTGAGAAGGAGCAACAGGAACTAGCAAAGCCATAAGCTGCTACAGCCCGATTGGGCCATGACCTTTGTGGTCGTGCGTAAATGGAATGTGGGTCAAGGTGCGGAGCCGGGTGTTGGCAGCCCGGCCCGCATCTCCTATGTTGCATTTGCCCTGCTCAAACTCGGCTTACACAGGGAGGTTGATGCGCCGTGAGCGCAGAGGCGACAACAATTCGACGACGTGGCGACAATGGGCGTAAGTACAGAATATACCGCCTTCAAAAGGCTAGCGCTCCGTATATCTTCATTTTGCCGGGGGTAGTCTTCTATCTCATGGTTACAATTGTGCCGATGATAACGGGGTTCTGGATGAGCTTCCACAACTGGAGCATCATCCGTCCTACACAGCCCTGGGTCGGGCTGGCCAACTACCGGAAACTCCTGGCCGACCCTCTGTTCTGGACATCTATGAAGAACACCCTGACATACTCATTGGGCGTGGTCCCGTTGCAGATGGTGCTGGCGCTCCTGGTTGCCCTCCTTCTCAATACGGGCATAAAGGGGAAGAAGTACTTCAGACTGCTATATTATCTTCCCGTGATTACCCCGCTGTCGATTGCGGCGGTTATCTGGACCTGGATGTATCACCCTAATCTCGGGATATTCAACCAGATAGTGAGCCTCATCGGGCTGCAGCCGCAAGACTGGTTGGGCGACCCGAACTGGGCTATGTTCTCAGTCATTCTTGTGGCAATTTGGTCGGGCATAGGCTATCGGATGGTTGTGTATCTTGCGGCCCTGCAGGGCATACCGCGTACCTATTATGAGGCGGCTGCTATAGACGGGGCAGGGCGTTGGGATGCGTTCAGGTACATCACGCTTCCTCTGCTGAAGCCCACCACGCTCTACATTCTGGTCACAAGCGTAATCAGTTCGTTCCAGGTGTTCGGGCTGATAAACGTGTTGACAGGCGGAGGGCCGCTCGATGCTACCCAGGTGGTTGTGTCGTACATTTTCAAGCGGGCCTTCGGCGATCTCCAGTTTGGGCTTGCAGCGGCAATGTCCTTCGTCCTGTTCGGCATAATCCTTGTGATCACCGTGATCCAGTGGAAGTTCCTCGGCAGGGAGGTCACGTACGAATGAATACAAATCTCGATAACAGCAGCCTGGATTCTGCTCTGCACAAGCGTAACAGGCACGGATTTGGAGAGACAGTGAAGTGGCAGCGAATCATCGGAAGGGCGCTCACTTACATCCTGGTGACCCTGGGGGCCATCCTGATGGCTTTGCCATTTGTCTGGCTGATACTGTCGTCGTTTAAGACGCTACAGGAGATCTCGATTTTCCCGCCGACATTTTTTCCCCGAAACCCCACACTGGCCAACTTCAGGGAGGTGTTCGAGAGGATACCCTTTGCCCGTTACTACATGAACAGCATCATCACATCGGTGATACCTACGATAGTGACGGTGATAACCTGTTCCATGGCGGGGTTCGGGTTTGCGAAGTACAGGTTCGTCGGAAGAAACGTGCTGTTCTGGCTCATTCTCTCCACCATGATGGTGCCGTTCCCTGCAACGATAGTGCCCCTTTACGTGATGATGGCCAGGGCCAGCCTGATAAACACTTATGCAGGGTTGATCATCGTCGGCCTATCGAGCGCATCAGGTATCTTCTTGATGAGGCAGTTCATGATGACGATCCCCGATGAATTGCTTGATGCCGCACGCATTGACGGGGCAAGCGAGTTTCGAATTTTCCGCCAAATCATAGTTCCCCTTGTGAAGCCAGCCCTGGCTACGCAGACCCTCTTTACCTTTACAGGGCACTGGGGTGCTTACATTTGGCCGCTGATTTGTGTGAACTCCGACAGGCTTCGCACATTGCCCCTGGCAATTCCGTACTTTTCAGGGCAGTATTTCAGCTATCAGAACCTGATTAACGCGGCGTCGCTGATGGCCATTGCGCCTGTGCTTATTCTCTTCCTGTTCACTCAGAGATACTTCGTGGAAGGCATCACCATAACGGGGATGAAGGGGTAAGGGGCGTAGGAGTTCGGGGCTGAGTCCCCGGGGGCAGCAAACAAGACTGCCATGGTTCCATGGCGATTTGGCCTGACGTAGGGATAAGGGAGGTATCACACATTGGCCAGGATTCTTTCATACAGGACTCATTCAGAGGGCAACCGGCGATTTGCGGGGGCCCACAGGTTGGCCGTACTCGCCACCACGCTTGCCATTTGCTTAATGCTCTCTCTGATCGGGCCGGCAGTCTCCGGGCCCAGCGGCAACATGATAGGATGGGTTCATCCATCCGCATGTTCGGCCGAAGAGAGCAAAGCCGTCCGCAATGTGATATTGTTCATCGGAGACGGAATGGGCCACGGGCAGATAGAGGCTGCCCGCAACGCCAGCCCGTTCATGCTGACAATCGATTTCATGCCCGTAGTTACCAGGATAACCACGAATTCATGGGGAGGACATCTCACCGACTCAGCGGCGGGGGCGACTGCTCTTGCGACAGGGCATAAGACTGTCAATCGGTCACTTGGTGTGCTTCCCGACGGAACGGCTGTGCCAAACATATTGGAAGCGGCCAGGGATAGCGGGCGGTATACCGGGTTGGTCAGCACCGCTTCAATTACAGATGCTACGCCTGCGGGCTTTTCGGTTCATGTTTCAGATCGCGGAAGTGGACGCGAGATTGCCGCAGAGATGGTGGAGACGGGAGTCGATGTGATTCTTGGAGGAGGCGCCGCAAGCTTCCTGCCTACCCTCTTCCAGAGGACGGTTCCCCCGATGAAGCTCGCTGAAGACAAGGGATACACAGTGATCCAGGAGAGGGAGGCTTTCCTGGAAGCGTCGTCCATGCCGCTGCTGGGCTTGTTCGCTCTGACAGACATGGACTACGATGTTGTGAGAGACCCCGAGGAGCAGCCGAGTTTGGCCGAGATGACGGCCAGGGCCATAGAGCTCCTTTCGTCTGCCGGAGGTGAAGGATTCTTCCTCATGGTAGAGGGGGCAAGGATAGACGATTCCTGCCATGATAATGATGCTGAGATGCTCATCAGCGAGATGCTTGCTTTCGACAAGGCAATCTCAGCAGGACTCGAATGGGCTTTGGGACGGGACGATACATTGGTCATTGTGACTGCGGATCATGAGACAGGAGGCGTTGAAGCTTCGAACGGAACGGTCACGTTCAGCACCGACGGGCACACCATGGAACCAGTCTATCTCTTTGCACAGGGTCCGTGCTCGGAGCCGTTCGCATCTGCCGCCGACAACACTGATGTGGCAAGGCTGATGGCCATGGCTATGCAGGTGAACCTGGGAGATGTGTACACGGTGGGCGAAAGCCACGGCCAGAATGAAGATGCAGCAAGAGAAGATGTGGCGCCAGATGCCAGCGAGTCTGCAGAGGGCGACACAGACAAGACGGACGACGCTTCTTTGGACGGAGATGCGGCCAGGGCCGAAGCGGAGAAAGCAATAGCCCACGCCGAAAGCTACAGTGACCGCCCACGGCTTGAGTTGAAACCTGCCCATCGGGTCAACGTCATGACATACAACATACACAGCGGTGTCGGGGCAGACCTCCTGCTCGATCTGGACAGAATTGCTGACCTGATAGTAGCGGAGGGTGTCGACATCGTAGGCATGTGTGAGGTCGACCGCGGCACCCTAAGATCCGGCGAAGTGGACCAGGCTGCTTACATAGGCGAAAAACTGGGGTATGAACATGTGTACGGTCGAACGATCTACTACAATGGGGGTCAATTCGGCAATGCCTTGATCTCGCGGTACCCCATCCGCTCCTGGCGCAACCATCCCCTGCCGAACCCTGCGGACAATGAACCCAGGGCGGTTTTGGAGGCCCAGGTTGACGTGGACGGGACCATCCTCAACGTTTTCGTAACGCACCTGGACGTGAAGGCGGAGGAGGGCCGCCGGGCGCAGGTTGCCGCATTGCTCGATATTGCGTCTCAAGCAGTGGGCCCGAGAATAATGATGGGAGATTTCAATGCATCTCCCCACACCGAAGAGATATCCCTGGCGCTTGGTGAGTTCAACGACACAATGCCGACCTACAGGGTTCTGGTGAGCAGTGCTGAGCTGGTAAAGGAAGGACTTTTCGGAAGGGACTATCTCAAGGGAGGATATACATACGACGCTTACAGCCCCTCCCGGCGCATAGACTACATATTCACCTCTTTTGACATAGGCATAGCCCAGGAGCCGGATGCAGCCCGTGTTCCGCGGACCCTGGCATCGGACCATCTACCCTACATTGCCGCCCTGGATGTGCCGTCAGCCGAGTTGAGAGCGCCGGAGGATGGAAAGGGATTGGTTGCGGTCTTTGCAAGCCGCGCGAACGAAGCGTGGTATGAGGATATGCGGTGGGACTACCAGTATCAGATAGACACCATATTCGATTTTGCGAAAGAGGCAGGTTATGAGTGTGTCGAGGTTTCAGAGGACGATATTGGGATCCTGCCATACGTGGCGGAGTATTGCCCCACGGTTCTGGTGCTCTCAAATGCGAGACGGATGTCAGAGGTCCAGTTGCAGGCTGTTCGGGATTTCGTAGCGGCCGGCGGTAGAGTGTTGGCGACTGCGCAGACTTCTCTTAAGACTGTGGATGAAAAAGCTTACGGGGCGCACGGTTTCCACCTGGCTGATCTGCTTGGAGTCTCATTCATAGGATGGCAGGGGGTTGCTCCTCTGCATAGCCGAATCATGCCGACGGGCGCGGATGGCGTGATCTCCTCACCCTTGGACGTTCCGGATTCTCGCGCAATCATAGTGCGACGCCTCCCTGGCACCAGCGAGCTCGGCACATGGTCTGATGCCGATGGCAGCCCTACCCATGCAGAGCATTACAACTCCGCAGTTGTGTTGGCGGGGCGCGTAATGTATGTGGGATGCGACATATTGTCGCCCGAAATGCTTTCTGACGACAATGTAAGATCATTTGTGGCTGACGCACTGGACATGCTTGTACGCCTCTAGACAGTTGCGGTGCAATGCAGAGGATCAAGGCAGAATCCCCGGCAACATCGCGGGGAGGATGGCAGTGCCGCTCGATGTAAAGATATTGCCATATGATGGGGGGAATGTGCATGCCCCAGATGCAGAATAGCAGAATTCGTATTGAAGTAGATGGAAAGACCGGTAGGGTCGCCGGCATATTCAGTGTTGAATCCGGCGAGAAGCTGGTCAAATGGCCTGAGGCCGTACACGGTGCTCCGCTTCGCCTTGTCTGCCGCGACAAAGAAGGATGCAGGCGGGTATTCTCTCCGGGACCGGCTACGGTTGCAAGCGCAATCAGATCTGACGAGACAGGAAAGTTTACGCTTGTGATGGAGCACCGAGCTGCAGTAGAAACAGATGAGTCTTTGACGCCATGCATGGATTCCAGCCACGAGTCGGGCGGCCGGGAGGGCGAGATCTCTTCGCCAGAGGAACGCCAGCCTCAGGCTGTGGTTGAGATTCCGTTGTCATGCTCATGGACCGTTGAACTGGGCGAGGAGAACCCGGAGGTATCTACGTGGGCGCTCTCGGTAGAAAACAATTCCCAGGATCACGAAGTAGTAGAAGTCCTATTCCCCTACATTCGAGGAGTTCAGGTCGGGGCGGAGCCCGAGGACGGCGTCCTCGTCTTTCCGCACCACGCCGGGGAGAGGATTGAGAATCCGGCAAAGAGTCTCGCCTCTGACAGATATACCGGTTTTTGGAGAGCAGCAAGCCGCCGAGAGCGTGACGGAACCTATTCACGCGAGTTGAACTACTGTGGCCTGGCATCCATGATGTGGTTGGATTATTACGACCGCAACGGCCTGGGCGGCCTCTACATGGCCTCTTATGATTCGGATTTCTTGTTGACCGGGATTAGGAGCGAAACCGGCGGACCCGACGACCCATGGTGCGGATTTGGGTTCAGAAAGTACGTGCCTATCAGGCCCGGAGAGAGCTGGAGCTCGCATCCGTATGCTGTTGGGGTTCATTCAGGCGACTGGCACTGGGCGGCGAAGCAGTACAGGTCGTGGATTGAAGAACACCTGGTTGTGTCGGTAGTCACTGATGATTTGGCACGCGAGTCGGCCATCTGTCCGCGCTACGATTTCAAGAACGGGCAGGTAGTGCATAACAGATTCGCCGATATTCCCGAGATGTTCGAGACGGCTGACCGAGAGGGAATCAGGCACTTTCTCATCTCCGGTTGGAACAGGCAGGGATTTGATACCGATTACCCGGAGTTCATTCCCGATATGGAGCTAGGCAGTTCGTGGCAGCTGAGGGAGGGCTGCAGGCATGTGAGGGCTAGTGGCGGATTTACGACATTCTACATCAATGTACGCCTTTTCGACACCGAGTCCGAGCTTTTCCACTCCCTGGGCGAACAATGGGCGGCAAAGGGGTCGGGTGGCGAGATGACGTACGAGACGTACGGCCCTCGCACATTCGCAGTACTCTGCCCCGGGTGCGCCGACTGGCAGGATTGGGCTGTTGACACTGCCTCATGGATGCTTGACGCCTTTGGGGCAAGAGGCATCTATCTGGATCAGTTAGGGTCGGCCACGCCGTTGCCATGTTACGATTCATCACACGGCCATCCAGGGTTGGGGGATTGTGCAGATGCGTCACACCATGGCCTCTACAACCATGGATACCTCCGGATGATAAAGAGGATCAAAGAGAGGAGCCGCCATATTGACCCATCATCTTTCCTGATGATCGAAAACTGCGGCGACATCTACAGCCAGTTCGTCTATGCGAACCTGACGTGGAATGGCCATGCGTATGATGAGTTCTTTAATATGTACAAGTACACTTTTCCCGAGTTCATTCAGGTGAACATGATCAACCCCAGGCGAATCGACGACCGCAACCTTCGCTATGCCTGGTTCTACCGGGATCTGGCGCGCGCATTCGTGCTGGGGTCGGTATTCTGGATGGAGCTGGGAGACCGCTTTGGGCCAGGGAATGAGGAATTGCTTGAAAGCGCCAGGGAGGCATTGCGCCTGCGTCAGCTAGCTGCGCCCTATATAGCCCGGGGCAGGTACAGGGACGATGTGGGCCTGGCTGTCATCGGCGACCATGACGCAGTTCCGGATTGGGAGCCGAAGGCCTGGTGGAACGGTGAAGATGAGTCTGCTCTAGCAGGCGATTGCGACTGGGGGAGCCTGCCTTTCAAAGACCTCACATCCATCACTGCCAGCCGCTGGACTTTGGTCAGCGAAGGGGTCCTTGTTCTGATCTCCAATCCGCAGGAGGCGCCGGGCAGGCGGATCTGGGTAGAAGGCAATTTCGATGAAAATCGGCTTCGAGGGAGAAAGCTTCATGCGGTCAGCTACACGCTTGGAGGAGCGCGGTCTGATTCAAGTGTTGCTATGGACGAGAAGGGCGGAGTCACTTTGGAGGTTCCCACATCGAGGCTTTCTTTCATCGCAGTGCTGCCTGAAGAGATGGTTGTAGGAGGACGGTAAGGTATGCGTGTCGAGGAGTGCCGCGGGAGCTGCGGCTTGATGGATTTGCATGTTCACACCAGTGCATCTGACGGGGAGCCTACAGCCGATGGAGTGCTGGAGCATGCGAGGGCAAAGGGGCTTTCGATTGTGGCTATAACCGACCACTATGACCCTTTTGCAGCGGAGTATGGAGCCCAGTCGGGGAACGTTTTTGATCATAGAGCCCTGGAAAAGCAGCTTCAGTGGAGAGACGGGCTACCTGAGGATGATAGCCTGGCAGTCTTCATTGGAATCGAGCGCGGGCCTATAAGTGTGAGGTTGGAAATGCCTTCTGCACAGCCAGATTTCGTGATTGCAAGTGTTCACTACATCACATCGAGGATTCCGGTTGAGCGCGGCCGGCTCTTCGATGAGAGATACTGGCGGGCCTACATGGATGAAGCGCTCACGGTAGTTGCGGATCCTCAGGTTGACGTTGTGGGACACATAGCAGGGTATCTGCCCATGGGCGGGATGCTGCTTCCCGGGTCCACATTTGAGGAAAGGCGAGAGATGGAACGAGAGATTGACGCCAGGTTCTTCTCGAGCCAGTGGTATGAGGACGTTTTCAGGGCCGCGCTTGCCAGCAAGACGGCCATCGAATTGCACTGTGCCACGCGCACTCCCAGGATCGACATGGTTGAGATGGGCATCAAGATGGGAGTCAGGTTCTCTGTGGGCAGCGATGCCCACAACGTGGAGAGTGTCGGCAACGTGGCGTGGGCTTACGATCTTATCCAGTCGCAGGGCGCCGGAAGGCAGGCGCTGTGGCATCCGCCTGCAAGGGCAGACGCTGATCTGCGTTCAGCTGGCACTAGGAGGTAGTCTGGGTGTTTGAGTACTTCGATGTCGTACGGTCTCTGCTGGACGAGGTTGAGCAGGCTGAAGCTGAAAGCATGGAACGTGCAGCAGACCTTATCGCGGAATCCATTGCAGACGGGCGAGTTCTCCACTACTTTGCGGCAGGCCATTCACACATGCTCGGCGAGGAGCTGTTTTACAGGGCCGGAGGGCTTGTTCCTGTGAACGCCATTGTGGAGCCTGCGCTCATGGTGACAAATGGCGCCGGGAAGAGCTCTCATATGGAGCGGCTTTCCGGGCTTGCTAGGATCATTCTTGATGATGCACGAATAAGCGCTGGCGACGTCATGATAGTTGGATCTAACTCCGGAGTTAACCCTGTCCCGGTCGAAATGGCGGCTGAAGCCAGGGCCGACGGAGTGAATGTGATAGCTCTGACGTCTCGAGAGGGATCCCGAGCCACCCCGGTCAGAAACAGCGTTGGCAAGCGCCTCTACGAGATCGCCGATATCGTTATCGACACTCATGTGCCGTGCGGTGATGCAGCCATTCAGGTAGATGGTGTTTCACAGAAGACTGGGCCCGTGTCAACTGTAGTGGGGGCGGCAATACTGAACTCTATCGTAGTGCGGGTCATAGAAAAGCTCGCCAGACGCGGAATCGACCCGCCTATCTTCATGAGCTCCAACATACCCGGCGGGCTAGAGCATAACGAGGCATTGCTTGACGAATACCGGTGCAAGATCAAATCGTTTTGACGGCCTGATGCGGAAGGTTCTCCGCAATGGGCTACAGGATGGGAGGACTGATTTGCATGCTCGGTTTGGGCGCGAAATATCTTGATGAGATAAGAAACCTTGTGGACAGGATTGAGAAGACGCAATCTGCGAGCATTGCTCAAGCTGCAGAGGCAATTGTGGAGTCTGTCACGCAGGGCGGTGCGGTCCACATTTTGGACACAGGACACATGCTGATGAACGAGTTGTTTGGCCGCGCAGGCGGACTCATGATGCCGCGGCCTGTCAACATAAAGATGGAAGTTGATAATCCAGGTCCCGCAAGGCCGGGCAAGACAAAAGAGATGGTCTACCTCGACGAGATACCCGGGTTGCCAGAGTTCATCCTCGACAGAAGCGATATTTACCCGGGCGACGTCCTTATCATAGGATCGGTGTCGGGGAAGAATGCTCTCCCCGTAGGCCTGGCACTTCTTGCAAGGGAGAGGGGCATCAAGGTCATTGCAATGACGTCTGTTGCCTATTCTTCATCTCTCACGCCGCAGCATCCATCAGGCAAACGCCTGTTCGAGGCGGCCGACATAGTCCTCGACAACTGCGGCGTCATAGGCGATGCCATCCTTGAAGTGGAGGGGCTTGACACAAAGGCAATGCCAACATCTGGCATCGCGGCGGCGTGCCTGATGTGGACTCTTGAGGCAGAGATCATCGACAGGATGCTCAAGAGAGGCTTGACGCCCCAGGTCTGGAAGAGCAACCATCTTCCCGGAGCGGGCGAGTTCAATAGACGTGCCCTCGAGGAGACGGAGCGAGTTGGGTACTGATGCCTTGAGGACCGGGCGCGACGCGCCGGCTGTTTCAACGGATGAGGCGGAGCAAGGCCCGGAGTATCCATGAAAGCACGGACAAGCCAACGCTGATTGCCAGCATGGATGAGATAGGGGCTATCACAGTCTCCGTCATGAAATCCCCGGGAAGGCGCCCAAACCATGAGAACGCGTTTGGGTAGCGCACGAGGATGAGGCCGATAAGTGTCATAATGCCGCCTGCCTGGAACAGAATCTCTCCAATGCGCTGGGCCAAGAATCTCACCTCTCAAAGCTTCGCATGTTTTGCTGATATCGAGGGAGCAAGGCGAAACCTGTTTTCGGCATGCCCCCTCGATTTTACTGTTCTAAGTGTGCGCCCGACTGTTTGATCAGGGGGCGCCGGAGTATCTAGGGATGTACATATAGATGATTGCACGCTTACTTCAGCATGTATAGTATTCCGATAGTGCCCGGGCCGCAGTGGCTTCCGACTACCGAGCCTGCCGGCGTTTCAAGTATCTCGCGCATCTCGGGCATGATGCGGCGAACCCTTTCTGCCATGTACATGGCATCCTCGTGAACGCCTGTGTGAGTCAGAAAAACCCTGACCGGTTTGACCAGGTTCTGCTCGACATCCTTTGCGAACCTCTCCAGCTGCCAGTCGAGGAGCTTGGTTCGGCTGCCGCGTATCTTTGCTGCCACTCTCATGCCGCCGTCTACCACTTCGATCACAGGCCTAACCTTAAGGACTGACGTAAGCAGAGCTTGAACCCCTGTGCATCTTCCTCCCATATGCAGATACTCCAGGGTGTCGATCATGAAGCACGTCTTGACCCTGGGGCGCGCTTTTTCAAGAAGCCCCATGATTTTGCCTGCAGTCTTGCCTTCGGCCGCCAGATCATGTGCGTACAGGACGAGTTGTGCGATTCCCGTTGAAAGGTTTGCCGAATCGAATACATGCACCTGCCCTTCAGGGAATGTATCCGCGGCGAGTCGGGCGTTTTGGACGGCGGCGGAGAACTGGCTGGAGATGCCAATGTAAATTGCCTGACTTCCGTCGGCAATGGCCTTGCCAAAGACGGACTTGAACGTTGCGGGGCTGGGGCTCGAAGTCTTCGGCAGCTTCCCTTTCTCCTTGACAAGCTCAAACAGGCGCTGCGTATTGATGTCCACGCCGTCTCCGTAGGTTTCCTCATCAAATGTAACCATGAGCGGAACCACTTCCAGGCGGTAGCGTTCTTTCAGTTCCTGGCCCAAATCTGCCGTTGAATCAGTAATAATCTTGATGCCAGGCATACTCGATCAAACCTCCTTAGCTAGCCATTTTGCGCACAGTCCGGCTCTATGCCCAATAGTACCACTTTGTTGAAACTGGAACAATGTTTGCTCGGAATTGTAGTGGTATACTCAATATGTATTGATTGTGCAAGTGTTGGGGGTGCGGAATATGTTCATAATGGACGCGCACTGCGATACGCTCATGGATGTAGTAGAAGGTCGTCGTAGGCTGGCAGATGAGGACAAGGGCGGCCAGCTTGACCTGGCTCGAATGGTGGAGGGTGGAGTCTCCGCTCAGATATTCGCAATCTATGTTCCTCCCGAGTATTTGCCCGGAGCCGGGGCCAGACGAGCCCTTCAGTATGTCGATGCGTTCTACAGAGAAATCGAGGAGAACAGCGACAGACTGGTCTTCGCCACGAGCGGCACGGATGTGGAAGAGGCATACGAGGAAGGCAAGATCGCTGCGCTTCTGTCAATAGAGGGGGGCGAGGCGCTCGACGGTCGAATCGAGCTTCTGCGCATCTTCTACCGGCTCGGCGTAAGGCTCATGACGCTCACTTGGAGCCTCAGGAATGAGATTGCAGACGGGGCTTTTGAGGGACGCACGGGCGGAGGGCTTACGAGGTTTGGGGTGCAGGTAGTGGAGGAGATGGACAGGCTAGGCATGGTCGTGGACGTGTCGCACCTCGCGGAGGCGGGCTTCTGGGATGTCATGGAGATATCCACGAAGCCTGTGATCGCCTCTCATTCCAACTCGAAGGCTCTTTGCTCCCATCCGAGGAACCTCACGGATGACCAGGCGAGAGCAATCGCCCAAAAGGGCGGCGTGATAGGCGTGAACTTCGCAGGGCACTTCCTCGGAGAGGGAAGGCGTTCTTTGGCAGGCGTCGTTGACCACATAGACCATTTCTCCAGCATCATTGGTCCGGAGTACATAGCGTTAGGTTCCGACTTTGACGGCCTGCCGTGGGAGCAGCTTCCCGATGAGCTGAAGGATGTATCACAGCTTCCGAAGGTGGCAGAGGAACTGGCTGCACGGGGCTACTCAGAGTCAGCGATACAGGGAATCATGGGGGAGAACCTGCTCCGGGCAGTCGCATCAGTCATAGGTTAGAATTGCTTGGCACATCTTGCTCAAAAAGGCCTAGTTGTCTGGCATTTTGGGCGTCGCCGGCACTGTCTTTTGCCGATTCATCTAGGGCTTGAGCGACTCGTTCGATGCTTTCGGCAAAGTAGAACTCGTCTATCTCGTAACCAATGAACGGTATGCCCAGGCGTGCGCAGGCGACGGCAGTATTGCCGAGGCCCGAAAACGGGTCCATCACCAGGTTGCACCTGTCGAGACCGTGCAGCCTGATGCACATCTCTGGAAGCTTCGAGGGGAAGGTCGCAGGATGCGGGCGATCGCTGCTTCGCCTGGTGATTGTTTCGTAAGGGATGAACCACGTATTCCCGCGGCACCTGAGATCTACGGGCTCACGTCCTTCTCGGGCCCATCGATCGATGTTGCTCTTGTCCTGGTATGGCACGCCCACTGCCAGCCGATCAAGGCGAACATTGCCCTTGTGGGTGAAATGGAATATGTACTCGTGGCAATCGTTTATGAACCTTTTGCTGTTTATGGGTTTGTAATGGCCTACTGCAACGTCTCCTTCGATGCCAGGGTAGTCGCCAACATCATCTTGGGAGATGGCAATGGACTTGATCCAATGGATCACGTTTTGGAGAACGAATATCTCCCCCAGCTCCGTGGCTACCTGGAAAGGGCCCCACGGATCGCGGGGCCTGGAGCCTATGTTCAGGAAGAACGACCCTGCCGGCGAGAGCGCGCGTGCAACTTCAGATGCCCATTTTCGGGTCCATTCGAGATACTCGCCGCGCTCTATGCGGTCATCGTATGTTCTGTATTCGATTCCCAGGTTGTACGGAGGCGACGTGACTACTACGTCCACAGACCCTGACGCTACGTGGTCGGCTATTCCCCGTATGCAATCGCAGTTGTGCATGACGATGGCACCGCCTTGATCGTGTATGTCGATTATCTTCGTTGTGATGCTGCTGCTCAATCCTGTGACACCTCGCTTGCGTTACAATGCTTTTCGACACGGGCAGAGATAAACCCTAGCAAACTCAATAATAGACCAAAAGCGGAGGATCTGGAAGGGATGGATGGCAACTTGGAGCGCGCCAATTGGAAACATCGGACCGAGCTGATAATCGGCGCGGATGGAGTGGCGCGCCTGTCTGGGTCGTCAGTTGCCGTTGTGGGCCTCGGTGGAGTGGGATCGGCCTGTGCAGAGGCACTGGCAAGGGCAGGCGTGGGGAAGCTCATCCTTGTCGACGGTGATGTTGTATCGGAAACTAACATCAACAGGCAGATAATTGCTTTCACTGACAATATCGGGAGGCCCAAGGCGGAAGTCATGGCCGAACGGGTGCGCAGGATAAACCCGGAGTGCGAAGTGGTGCCAGAGGCCTGCTGGATAGAACGGAGCAATGTAGGCGACTTGCTCCATCTGGGGCTGGACTATCTGGCGGATGCGATAGACTCGATAGATGCGAAGCTTGACCTCATAGAGGCTTGCCTGAAGTCTGGGACCAGGATAGTCTCGTCAATGGGCGCGGGGAACAGGCTCGACCCTACGATGTTCAGAATAGCCGATATCTCCAAAACCCGCATGTGTCCTATGGCAAGGAGTGTGAGGCAGCGATTGCGCAAACGCGGGATAGAGAGCGGCCTTACCGTCGTCTTCTCCGAGGAACCGCCAGTTGTCAGGAGTGATGGCCCGATAGGCAGCATTTCGACGACTCCGCCGGCTGCAGGGCTTGCCATGGCCAGCGTCATAGTCCGCCAGCTTGCCTTGGGCGATGGCACCTGGGAAGGGTGGTGTTGAACATGGCGGACATGGCGGGGGCTGCAGCAGGAAGTGTGAAGCGGGCCGCATCGCGCCTCGTCACGGCGGTTGCCCTCATTGGCTTACTGCTTTGGACTGGAGGCGCTCTGGAGGCGGCGCACTCGCAGAGTACGGCGATTCAGACATTCGTAGGCTATGGCGATCTTCTTACCCTCTCTTTTCCGAATGCGTCCGGTATTTCTGTTCCTGCAACTTTCGAGGTGAGGGGGCGGTCATGCTGCAGCACAGTCCTGGTCAGGGCCACGCGGGAGGATGATCCCGGGAAGTTCGCGAGCATGGTCATAGATGTCGGCCCAGACGGCGGATTTGAGGGCACTGTGTGGCTCCTTGACGGCCCGGGGCGCTACACCATAGACGTGGCTGCCCTTCCTCAAGGCCAAACAGTTTACAGAGTAACCTGCCGCTTTGTTGTCGAGAATGTACTGTCCACTACTCCTCTGGCTCCCAGGACGTATTCAGGCTACGGCTCGGAGCTTGAAATCCATTCGCCCTTTGGACCTTCAAACAGAGTGTCTGATTCCATCACGATCACGGGCAAGAGCGCATTCCCGGTGGTTTGGGCGAGGATCGTGAATCAAAGGACGGGGCAAGCGCGTGATTTTTCAGCCAACACATTTCCAAATGGAGATTTCGCTATTGTTGTCCCTTTTGATGTGGGCGAGGGAGAGTGCCGCATTGCAATCGCGTCAAGGTTGAGCGGCCCGCTAACCTACAACACCGCGGCTGAATACTCCGTGAAAGTAGAGCCTGCGCCTATCCACATGGTTCAGCCTGCTTACCGCAGTGGAACCGTTTTGGCTTATGATCGCTATCTGCTCCGGGGGTTTGCTAATGCTGATGGCGCAAGGATCGACGTGGAACGGAATGGCAAAACGACAACTGTCCTCAAGAGAACCGGGGCAGGCTTATTTGAGGCATGGATAGATCCACCCGCCACTGACGAGGAGTGCCGAGTGAACGTGTTTTCATTTCACCGCGACGAAAACCAGTACATACTCCGGCGCCAGTACGTCGTAGTCCGAGTTCCTAGGATTCCGGTTCTGCTGGATTCAGAGAAGAGGGAGATTCAATGGGATGATCCCCGGGTCCAATCGCTTGCTGCATCACTTACACAGGGCATAGCCGATCCGTACGACAAGCTTCGGGCCATAAACGATTGGGTGGCCTCCAATCTTGTGTATGACGTGCGCGCTGCTGCCAGTGGAGACCTGGGGAGGACTGATGCCGTTGCTGCCATCTTACGTGGGGGCAGCGTATGCCAGGGGTATGCCAATGCTACAGCTGCCCTTGCTTTGGCCGCAGGTATCAGGGCACGCGTGGTTCCTGGCGAAGCGGTTCAGAATGGAATCCGGGAAAGCCATGCCTGGAATGAAGCGGAGGCCAACGGCAGGATCGTGCTCCTCGATACGACCTGGGATGCGGGTTATGTAAAAGACGGCAGGTTCGTTCGCAGGCCTGCCGCCATTTGGTTCGACTCCTCTCCGGAGGAATATCTACAGAATCATCTCGGTGGGCTCATTCTTCCGTGAGCTGCCACTCCGCCTGCTGAACGAGCCTGGTGACGGGATCCACGAGTTTCTCATCCAGCCAGTAGATGAGCTTTCCATCGGTGGCGCGGTATATCCATACTCGCTTGTACTGCGATCCCCATTCGAATATGGCAACCACCGACATGCCGCTATGGGTTTTCCCGACATAACTGACCTCAACAGTGCTTCCCACAATTGGATCGAAGGGGTCAAGCTTGTCGCCATTCCTGAGCCGTGCCAGGCCTTGTATCGGGAGCCAGAATCCGCCTATTCTGCCCCTTCCTGAATGGACGTCCTTTGCGGCCCCCGCCTGTCCGTCATCTCCAGAGAATATTCTTCTCACCCTGTCTACGGACCAATTCCGGCCCGCCTCTGCTATCTCAACCTCAAGGAAAGCAGGTATTGGGATGTTGGGGCCCGTTGTGGGCATCCACGTTCTGATAGCGCCCTGGTATGTCATCTTGGCCCCTGGCTTCACCCAGGCCGGTGCGGCATACGCCGACCATGGAAGCGATATGTTACGTTTCGCGACGAACTCGGCTGCTGAAACATACGATAGACTTTGGTCAGAGAGGGTAAGCCACTGGGCTTGATACATGAGCAGCCCTGTGCTTGATTGAAATATCCACACATGATGCTCGCGGCTGCCTTTGGGCCTGTAATCAAACCTTGTGCAGTCGTACGTTCTCCCGCCAGCCTCGTATTGGACTTCGGAGACAACGAACTGATCCGGAGGACGCTTTGCAAGGTTCTTGATGACGACGGGGTTTATCCAGAAATAGCCTGACCCTGCATAGGAAGTATGCGTAAGATCCTCCCACGGTATCATCAGATCCCCTATGAAAAGAGTAGAAGCCGTAGCCGAGAAGCGTGTATCAATGGCTATCACATCAGTTCTCACCAAAGCAGGCGCCACAGGACTCAGTTCCTCAGGGTGCATTATCGGAGGTTTGGTCCCTTCTCTGCCCGACTCCGCCATGGGATTGGGCACTGTTGCTGCCGCCGTTCGATAGTACACTCTGAGCCCTTCCTGTACCCATAGGGGAGCAGGGAGGCTTTTCAGCTCGGGAAAGAGGTCAAGGATTGATTGGGAACCAGATCCTGTTTCTGTTAAAGCCGGCCCTCGGCTCCCGACTAGCCGAGAGGGCAGCCCCATTACCCTGTCAGAGCTGACGCCAAACACTGCCACGCATACTGCTGCGGCGCACAGCATGGAGAGCAATCGAGATCGCGACAAAGCAACATCCCCCCGAATCATTGAAAGCAACTCACGAGAAGCAAGTCATATATTCCTCAGCTGCACATCATTCTCCTTCACTGTTGCGGATTGGCAACTGCAAATGAGGATGACTCTGAGGGAACAGAC
>CZCA01000531.1_pt1 | contig 18386 bp, 13 predicted proteins | sample 591981 | NCBI WGS metagenome assembly CZCA01 (sample SAMEA3556810, study PRJEB10932) | anaerobic digester metagenome
ACGGCCGAAAACACGGCAACGGCCATGGCGATTCCGGCTGACGGGCCATCTACGGGAGCCCCTCCGGGGAAGTTCACGTGTATGTGGTAATCAGATATCTGCAAAGAATACCTGTTGCGCAGAACAGTCGACACGTTATCCACTGAGCTCCGGGCCATGCTGCGCCTTCGGAGGATCTTCGATCCATCTCCCTGCTCTTCTTCTTCAACGATCCCGGTTACGATGAAGCTGCCTGACCCCGGTTGGCCGAGCGCAGCTAAGGCCTCAATCTGGATAACCGACCCCATCCCCGGGCCCCAAACGGCAAGCCCGTTTACGATCCCGACTTGAGGAGCATCGGGCACCTTCCTCTCCGGCCTGGGAGAGTACTGTCCGCTTTCCACTACCCATTCCATGTCCGACCTCATCACCATCTGCCGCCCGTCAGTTATTGCAACGCCGGCAGCAAGCTGCACCATGTTCACAGAGTCTCTGCCGTTTTGCGCGTACTTCTTCACGATGTCGATTACGCCATCTTCCACGCGCATCTTGATCTTGTCGACGGCCTGTGAGGCTATGATGCCAACTTCATCAGGCGTGAGGGCTCGGAAGTACACTTCAAGGCACCTTGACCTTATGGCTGGAGGAATGTCTTGGGCAGAACGAGTGGTCGCCCCCACAAGCCGGAAATCTGCGGGGAGCCCGTTCTTGAATATGTCGTGGATGTACAGGGGAATGTTTCGATCATCAGCGCTGTAGTAGGCGGACTCGAGGAAAACTTTCCGGTCCTCCAACACTTTGAGCAACTTGTTCATCTGGATAGAATGGAGTTCGCCAATCTCGTCGATGAAGAGCACACCGCCGTGGGCCTTTGTTACAGCTCCCGGCTTCGGTTGAGGTACGCCCGCCACACCCAGGGGACCTGCACCCTGGTAGATAGGATCATGAACGGATCCGATGAGAGGGTCGGCGATTCCGCGGTCGTCGAAACGGGCGGTGTTCGCATCAATCTCGACGAACACGGCATCTGCTCTGAAGGGCGAGAGCGGGCTCTTCTTCGCCTCCTCAAGCACAACGCGAGCAGCGGCCGTCTTTCCAACCCCAGGCGGCCCGTAGAGGATCACATGCTGCGGGTTGGGCCCGCACAGCGCTGCCTTCAAGGCAAGAAGGGCATCCTTCTGCCCTACTACGTCCTCAAACCGGGTTGGCCTGGTCAATTCCGTAAGGGGCCTGGTCAGGCTGAGGCTGCGCATCTCCCGCAGTTTCTCCATTTCGCGACGGGAATCGCGATCCACTGCGGTTTTCGATCCCTGCTGGGCCTTGAGCAGGTTCCAGAAGTAAAGACCGATGACAATACCGAAGAAGAGGTTGATCAACCCGATCACGCCGACGTTGCTCATGCCACATCCCTCCTGTCCACGATGTAGCATGCCCCCGGCAACAACAACTATCCCGGCGAGCGCAGTGCGCCACGCCGGGATATTCTAATGCTATTGGGTTGCAGGCTTTCAGGCCCTACGCAGTCTCTTCCTTCTTGCGAGCCGGCTTCTTGTCGCCCAACACCATGGTGGGCTGCCCGCCGTCGGCTACCGTCTCCTTGGTGATTACGACTTTCTTGACGTCGGTTCGAGTGGGTATGTCGTACATTATGTCGAGCATGATATGCTCCATTATCGATCTCAACCCTCTGGCGCCCGTATTCCTCTCCATTGCCTTTCGAGCGACGGCGTCCAGTGAATCATCGGTAAACTCAAGCTCCACGCCATCCAACTCAAAGAGCTTTCTGTACTGCTTCACCAGGGCGTTCCTGGGCTCAGTCAGTATCCGGACCAGCGACTCCTCGTCCAATGCGTCAAGGGGGACAACGACAGGAAGCCTGCCGATAAACTCGGGGATCAAGCCGAATTTCAGAAGGTCCTCAGGCATCACCTGGCGGAGAGTATCGCCGATGTTCCGGTCAACCCTCGGCTTGACCTCGGCCCCAAACCCTAAAGTCTTGCGTCCGATCCGGTTCTCTATGATCTTTTCGAGCCCATCGAACGCGCCTCCGCATATGAACAGGATATTGGTCGTGTCGAGCTGGATGAACTCCTGATGGGGATGCTTGCGTCCTCCTTGAGGAGGCACGCTGGCCACGGTTCCCTCCAGGATCTTAAGGAGCGCCTGCTGCACTCCTTCGCCCGATACATCCCTGGTTATCGACGGATTCTCGGACTTCCTTGCTATCTTGTCTACCTCGTCGATATAAACAATACCCTTTTCTGCACGCTCTATGTCATAGTCGGCATTCTGAATGAGCTTGAGCAAGATGTTCTCGACGTCCTCTCCAACATAGCCCGCCTCCGTAAGGGAAGTCGCGTCGGATATGGCGAAAGGCACGTTGAGGATCTTGGCAAGCGTTTGAGCGAGAAGCGTTTTGCCACAGCCGGTCGGGCCAAGGAGCATGATGTTGCTCTTCTGCAGCTCCACGTCATCAACGTGGGGCGCAGCGCTGATCCTCTTATAGTGGTTGTACACAGCAACCGATAGCGTCTTCTTGGCGTCATCCTGCCCAATCACGTACTCGTCAAGAATGGCGCGGATTTCGTGCGGCTTCGGAATCTCGCTGAAATCGATGTCGGAACTGATTCCCGACTCTTCCTCGATGATCTCATTGCACAGCTCAATGCACTCATCACAGATGTACACTCCCGGGCCGGCAATCAGCCTTCTCACCTGCTCCTGGGCCTTGCCGCAGAAGGAGCATCTCAGTTGACCCTTATCATCACCATACTTGAACATGATACCACCCCTCGGCTAAGCCTCTCCAGCCTTGTCATCGAAAATGCTGTCAATAATCCCATACTCCCTGGCTTCCTGGGCTGACATGTAGAAGTCGCGATCCGTGTCCCGATCGATTCGATCAATAGGCTGCCCAGTGTGGCGCGCAAGAATCTCGTTGGTAATGCTCTTGATTCTCAGGATTTCCTTTGCCTGTATCTGTATGTCGGTGGCCTGACCCTGTGTGCCGCCATGAGGCTGGTGTACCATTATCCTGGAATAAGGCAGTGCGTAACGTTTGCCGTTTGCGCCCGCCGCAAGGAGCACGGCCGCAGCACTTGCCGCAAGCCCGACACAAACCGTGGAAACATCAGGCTTCACATACTGCATCGTATCGTATATTGCGAGCCCTGCAGTGACTACTCCGCCCGGGCTGTTTATATAGAGATTGATGTCCTTTTCAGGATCCTCGCCCTGCAGAAAAAGCATCTGGGCTATGACAAGATTCGCCATGCTGTCGTCTATCGTGCCGCCAACAAAGATAATCCTGTCCTTGAGAAGCCTGGAGTAAATGTCATATGCCCGCTCACCGCGGCTAGTCTGTTCAACTACCATAGGTATGAGGGTCATGTCCATCACCTCTTTGTCTCTTTCATCTCAACCCGCGCCCCGCATCATGGAGCCGGCTCCTGTCAAAGGCGGAATGGTGCCGCAGGCAGAGTCCAGATTATTCTGCTGCTCTGGGCCAGAGTTAATACCTCATAGCACTGTATGCACGCAAGTCCAGTCGGAGACTCGGCCACTGCGCCCGGTTCCGAACTGGCTCTGATTCCACCTAGTTATCTTCGTCTTCGCCTTCTCGCGAACCTGCTTCCTCCGGCTCTGGCGATTCCGATCCTTCCTCAGTCGAGCTCGGTTCGGCGGCGCCGTCGGCCTGCTCTGCGACCTCGCCCTCGGTCTCTGCTTCAGCCTTCTCAGCTTCTGCCTTAGCCTCAGCTTCCAATTTGGCGCACTCCTGGCACACAGCAGACTCAGGATCGGAGTCGCATGTTTGCGCCAGGTACTCCAGAACCTTGTCACGCAGTACCCCTTCGGCTGCCGCCTGACGCAGGCCCGGATCTGCTATTGCCTTCTGCACTACCTCGCGGCTCGGCGCGCCCATGTAGTTAATCATCTGAGCTACCGCAATGCTGACTTCGTCTGCAGTGGGAAAGAGATTCTCCTCTTTGGCCAAAGCCTCAGTCACCAGCAACTTCTTGACAGCACCAGGCGCCAGCTCGAGGATTTCCTGGTATGCGTCATCCTCCGATTGGTCCTTTGCCTCCAGGTACTGCTCCCATGCGAGCCCCTGTTCCTCCACCCTGTGCTGCAATCGCTCAAAGACCGTGTCAGCCTCCTGCTCAACCAGCAGCTTGGGCGGCTCAACCTCAGAGGTTGTAACTAGTGCATCAAGAGCACGCTCAGCCAGATCAAGCCGGGCGTCGCTAAGCAAGCGGTGCGCCATGGAATGCCTGATATCATTGCGCAACTCCTCCAGGGTTTCTACTTTCCCGAAATCCCTGGCAAATTCATCATCCAGCTCCGGCAATTGCTTGACCTTGATATCTTTCACCAGTATGTTGAAGGCTGCTTCAACATCCCGGAGTTCATCAATTCCAAAATCCTCGGGAATGACGGCCCTGAACTCACTTGGCTCGCCTATCGTCATCCCTTCTATTTGATCGTCTATGCCCTCCAAGAGATATCCCATGCCAACAGGTACTTGCGTGTCATGTACTGACAACTCTTCCACTGGCTCTCCATCTACTGAAGCTTGAATATCTACGGTCACGAGATCTCCGGACTGAGCAGTAGTGCGCTCTGTCGGAACAAACTCTCCCCGCCTGTCTCGAAGATTCTCAAGCACGCGGTCGATGTCAGCATCAGTCACCTCGCGCTTCTCCCGATCGAGCTTGATGGCCTTGTAATCCCCAAGCTTCACCTCTGGCTTCACCGTCACTCTGGCTCTGAACGTCAACGGTTCACCAGACTCCAGGTCAGGCTCCTCAAGACCTTCGAAGTTCGGATCTTCCAGAGGAGTGAGGTCTGTCTCCCGGAGGGCCTCCGCATAGGCCTTAGGGACTACGTCACGGATAGCTTCATCATAGATGGTCTCCCTGCCCACATAGTTCTCCAGTATCATGCGAGGCGCCTTGCCTCTTCGGAAGCCCGGGACTGAAACTCGCTGTCCTACCCTGTGAACCGCACTTCCCAATGCTTGACGAACCGCGTCTTTGCTTACAACTATCTCCAGAGTCACTAGCCCCTGATCGTTATCGACTACACTGGCTTTATACATAAGTACACCTCGCTGTCCCGAGCATCCTTCGGGTAACCTATTCGACGATGCGCAAGTTGATTCCTTTGAGAAATTCCGTTCACAATATTATGCCCCGGAGGGCGGCTCTCTCGGCCGCCACCGGGACATCAATGTCAACCTTCGATATGCACCGGTTGCGCCATGAAATGCAAAAATGAATGGCACGCCCGGCAGGGCTCGAACCTGCGGCCTATGGATTCGAAGTCCATCGCTCTGTCCAGCTGAGCTACGGGCGCATGCCTCATTCCGCGTCAAAGTATAGCATAACCCAAAGTGCCTGTAAAGCAATGAGCCCCGGCTATTTGCCAGGGCGCTACACTCAAATTAATGGGGTGGATGATGGGACTTGAACCCACGACCCTCAGAGCCACAATCTGATGCTCTAGCCAACTGAGCTACATCCACCACGTTGCTTAAGAATTCTACCACAGGTGCAACGCGTGGTCAAGGGTCATCAACGCTCGTGCTTGGGTCAACAGTGAATCTCATCAGTCTTCTGCAGCCGACTTGCTTCGGGCATTGCGCATCACAGCGGATAAAGCCCTATAGAAGGCCGATCCAAAACCACATCCAAGTGTATGGGAGCAACATTCTTTCCACCGTAGAACCTGTTGTCGCCAATTCCGAAATGGCATGTGCCTGCAATGCATTCGTCGGCTCCGATTCGCCCGGTAGGCGAGATTGCCGCGAGCCCGATTCCAAGCTCCACTACGCGCCGAGCATCTACCGGCAAGGCCCAGAGCAATTCTCTGAGGCTCCCGGCAAAACTCCCGCCCTCCACAGCTACAATCAGACCATCTTCCACCATAAGACGCACAGGAACATCAGGCCGTCCAAAAGCCTCCAGCAATTGGCCATCGCACACAAACTCTCCGACAGTCAGATCAGCCACGATGACGCCATTAGCCGAAGTCTCCTCCAGGGCAGCATATGTTTCAGACGGAGGCAGGAAGCAGTTCGCAGCCGGCGAGTCGGCAATATAAGGCAACACTTTGAAATCCCCGGCGGCGGCTCTTATGTCAGTCCCGCCCGGCGCCTCAACGTGCAACATATCCCCACCCGCATGCGAGGCGTACATGCCGGCAATACGATCTGGAACTGCTCGGCTGGTGCACAATCCCTCAAGGAGCGCCCGATCAGGGATGTTCGACCGAAAGAACGCGTAGCGCGAATTCAGCCACCCGGGCCTTCTGAGTGCAGGAAAAAGCCTGGCAAGGCCGTTCGCGGCAGAATAGTAATCACCGGAGAGCAGCACAAAGGTTGCGTCCATGGGACCAAGCTCTAGCAGCTCCTCGTCGATATCCACGGTCGAGTATTGAGCATCCTTCTGCCGAAAGACGAGCATCCCGGTATCACAGCCCAACTCCTCGCATAACCCCGACAGGGCCTGAGCCATAGGCAGTCTCTCGGCGTCCGTAACAACAGCAACCCGGTCTTCCTCGGAAACAGGGCACCAGGCCTTGATTGTGTTCTCCAGGGCCCGCTCCCACGATGGCGCGGGTGCTTCGGGCTCTGAACCATAGAGCTCCTCCGGCATGCCTCTCACATCCCAACCCTAAGAATTCTCTACATTCTGCGCTGCTGCAGCCAGACCAATCGCGCTGTAGGCCTGCTTCAACACGCGGCCCGATATGTCCTCAGGGATATCGCCAACTATCTCTTCAAGAAAATCCTCCAGCGTCACGATTCCGGCAATCACTCCGCGGTCGACCACTACAGCCAGGTGGGCCCTGCGGCTCCTTATCGCATTGAATGCATCGAGCGCCGGAGAACCAGCAGGCACAAGGCACGCGGCGTTCGCGACCGAGCGGACCAGCTTTTCGGATGGATCGCCGCCTGCCACGATCTCCCTCATCACGTCCTTCACATGTGCAACACCAACCACCCTGCTGCCAGAGGAAGCGATTATCGGCATCCGGCTGTAGCGCTCTTCGCGGTAGACGGCCATGAAGTCTTCCAAGGTGGAATCATGGTCCAGAGCAACAGTCCGATCGATTGGGGTCATGATGTCGCGGACACGCTTGGCTTTGGAATTCAGGACGCCCTGGATAACCTCTGTTTCTGCAGGGATGACCGCCCCGTCATCCTCAGCGGCATCGAGGGCTGCTCGAATCAGTTCATCAGGAGTCTCACTGCGCGCTCCCGATCTTCGCCGAAACAAGGCAGCTATGTGCGAAGGAATCCAGGCAAGAAACGAGGCAACAGGACCCAACGCAGTAGTGGCCAGGGAGAGCGGAAGCGCAACCTCAAGCGCAGTCGCCGTCGGATTCTTTGATGCATAGGTTTTCGGAGTCAACTCGGAGAAGACCAATATGGTCGCAGTTGTTACTATCGATGAGACAGCTATCGCCCTCGCCCCTGATACTCCGGCCGTAACCAGAATGGAGACTGCCAGAACTGATGCCAGGGTCGCCAAAACGTTCGTCCCGACCAGTAGGGCAGACATGGTCTTGCCCGAATCTTTCACAAGTTCGCACAGAGCCCTGGCCTTCTTGTCGCCCTCGTCAGCAAGCTTGCTAACGGCCCATCTGTTCATGCTAAGAAACGCAGTCTCAGATGCCGCAAAGAAGCCTACCCCGAGCACCGACGCAACAAAGAGGATAACTCGGATCAGAAAAGAGGCTAGAAAATCCAGCGCGATCATGGCATCCCGCCTCCATTCACGCCATCGTCGACATTTCCCTGTAGTCTCACCATGACCCGTCTGATTCGCGGGCCCTCCATATCCCTAACTTCAAAGGTCAACCTGGGGTTGACAAGGGAATATGCATCGCCCTGGGAGGGAACCCTGTCGAGGCATGCCATGATGAAGTCGGCCACAGAATCAAACTCATCTGTAGGAAGATCAATATCGACAGCTTCTGCAAGGTCCGCCAGTCGCAGACCTCCAACAGCCTGCCAGCACCCTGCCTCCACCATCAGCAGCTCTGGGGCCTCCTCGTCATACTCGTCTTGAATGTCGCCGACGATAACCTCCAAAACGTCTTCCAGAGTAACAAGCCCAGAAACGCCATCATGGCCATCAACGACTATCGCCGTATGCACGCCCTTGAGCCGCATCTCAATTAGCAGGTCAGATACTCTCTTCCTCTCATGGGTAAAGTAGGGCTTCACAGCCAGCTGCACACATGGCATACGCTCAAGCCTCTCCCGCCAGTCTCCCGGAGATCGGCTAATGAATGAAGCGATGTCCTTCATGTTCAGTATTCCGGTGACCTTATCGATGGAATCTACGTACACAGGAATGCGCGAGAAACCCTCCTCCAGCATCAAATCCAGCGCCTCTTTGGCGCTGTCATCCTCGCCCGCCGCGACGATTTGCGGCCTTGGAGTCATTATCTCTTTGGCCATAAGGTCAGGGGTTTCCATAGCTCCCCATATCATCTCTTTTTCGAGGCCGGAGATGACGCCTGCCTCCTCGCCGTATTCGACGGCGGCAAGGAACCGCAACTCCCCGAAGTCCTCCTCTGAAAGTGCCGGCTCGGGAAGACGCGACGCAAGATGCCTGGAGAATGAAGTGAGCAGGTCTGACAAAGGTCGCAGCCGGGAAGCGAATCCCGGCAGCCATGATGACGCCCAAAGCGCAACAGCTTCGGGGTTGCCTCCAGCCACAAGCTTGGGAGTGATCTCAGAGAATACGAGCAGTATCGCCGTGGCGGTCGCTGTGGCAATCGCGTCAGCCAGTCCGCCATCACGCAGAACCAGTGAGTGGACTATGGAAGCCACCAGTCCAGCGAAGACTGCATTGACCAGTGTGTTTCCAAGGAGAATAAATGAAATGGCAGAAGCGGGGCTCTTCTTTACAGCAAGAGCTGAAGGTAGTCTGCGGTCTGATGAGTATCGGCTCTTGAGCCTCACCTCATCAGATGAAAGGATAGCAGCCTCACTCGCGGAGAACATGCCAGACAACGCCAAGCAGACAAAGGCAAACAAGTAGCTACTACTACTTGGGTCGTCCACCCATCGTCACCTCTCAGTTTCGCTAAGTGTTACTACGTATTTTACACTGCTTCCACTTCTGCATCAAGATTCGCCAATCCTCCCAGATGCTTTCTGCAATTGTAAAGTAGGGGTGCACAGTGACGGCCGTTCGCCCTATTTGATAGAATTGACACGTGCATACCCCAATGGTAGGATTGGTTGCATCCAGGGGAGTGAAGGCGGTTATGACTGAAAACATGGGTTCACGCAGAGGTTTCATCAGTAGGTTTCGCCGCGCCAAGCTCAGTCCGTCACAAGTCCTGGTCACAGGTTTCGCCGCCGTCATAATCATCGGCGCAATACTGCTTTCGCTTCCAGCGGCATCCACCGGTGGAAACAGCATCAGGTTTATTGACGCCATTTTCACGGCAACATCTGCTACGTGCGTCACAGGGCTGGTAGTGCTCGATACGGCCACATCTTTTTCGCTTTTTGGACAGATAGTAATTCTCACCCTGATACAAGTAGGCGGACTGGGGTTCATGGCTCTTGCCACTATGATAGCGCTCTTTTTGGGCCGCAAGCTCACCCTTCGAGGGAGAATTCTCCTGCAAGAGTCCCTCAACCAGTTCAGCATAGCCGGCCTTGTGCGGCTCACAAGGTACCTGCTGCTGACAACGGTGGTTGTGGAAGGCGCAGGGGCAGTCATACTCTCACTGCGGTTTTCGCGAATAATGCCCGCTTCCAGGGCGGCATATTACGGCATATTCCACTCAATATCGGCATTCTGCAATGCAGGATTCGATCTGTTCGGGTCGGTAACCGGACCCTTCTCCAGCCTCACGTACTGGGAAGCGGATCCCGTAGTCGTCTTCACAATTGGGTCTCTGATCATCATTGGGGGCCTTGGATTTCCAGTCATCGTCGAACTGCTCGGCCACCGGAAGCGCAACAGACTCTCGCTCCATACCAAATTGGTGCTTGAGGCCACATTCTGGCTTCTGCTAGCAGGGATCATCGCCACGTTTGGACTAGAGTTTACCAACCCTGGCACGTTAGGCGATCTGACTCCCGCAGGCAAGGTAATGGGGGCGCTCTTTCAAGGCATAACCCCGCGGACTGCAGGCTTCAACACACTGGACATAAGCAAGATGCGAAGCGCCACCCTTTTCATCTTCATAGTGCTCATGTTCATTGGAGCATCTCCCAGCTCCACAGGTGGGGGCATAAAGACTACCACTATGGGGGTAATCACAGCCGCGCTTGTTTCCACTATTCGCGGTTCCAGCGAAGTGGAGATCTACGATAGGCGAATAGACAAGGACTTGGTGTTCAGGGCTGTAACCATAGCCGCTCTTGCTCTGACATTGGTAACAGTAGTTACTGTAGCGCTCTCTGTATCAGAGGAAGCGTCTTTCATCCAGGTAATGTTCGAGACGGTATCGGCCTTTGGCACAGTCGGCCTCACAACCGGCATTACGACCTCCCTGACCGATTTCGGCAGGGTGCTCATAATGATAACCATGTTCTCCGGACGTCTGGGTCCGCTTACTGTGATGTTCGCTCTGGCCCAACGGCAAAAGCCCATAGCCAACGTTATCCTCCCAGAAGAGAAGGTGTTAATAGGATGAGAATATATCTGGTACGTCACGGGCAGACCATTCGCGGGCGCGAAGAAACCTTTAGAGGACGCATGGATGCGCCCCTCGATGACATAGGCAGAGGCCAGGCTGCAGCGGCTGCCAAAGCCCTTCGTGAAGCCAACCTCACATCAGTCTACACAAGCCCCCTGTCGCGCGCTGTCGACACTGCCCGGGCGATAGCCGTCCCCCACGGCCTCAACATCGCGGTTCTTGAGGCGCTGACAGACATAGATGTCGGAGAGTGGGAGGGCCTCTCCACTGGTCAAATCAGGTCGGAATACGGGAAGCTCTATCTGGACTGGCAGACCGGCCCCGATTCCTTCACATTCCCCGGCGGCGAGTCTCTATCGGATGTTTCAGCCCGGGCCACATCTGCATTGGGTACCATCGTCTCATCGCACGGCCATGACGATGAAGTAGTGGTTGTGTCTCACCGCGTTCTCACAAAGCTAGTCCTCCTTGACATCTTGCGCGCCCCTGTGTCGAGCTTCTGGAAGATCTCTCAGGACCCGTGCTGCATAAATGTGGTGGACCATACTGAAGCGGGTTACGTCGTAGAAGCTGTGAATTGCGTGTCACATCTGACGTGATCTCAGGCGTTGGGGAGAGTAGGAAAGCCTGCCCCGTGGGGCAGGCTCCCCGGTCCCCTCAGATTCGCTGCATTTTGAAGTCTTCCATTCTCCCGATCTCTCGGCTGCTTGCTCCCGTATTACCTGCAGTTTGATATGAGCCCTCCAAGGACGGGACCTGGGTAAACGTTGACGCTGCCAGTTGCGAAGAACGCTGCAGGAAGCTGCCGGATTGCAGTTCCAGTCCAGATGCCGGTGCCCGCTGCCTCTGCCATAGGAACCTGGAACGAGTACCCATTCCAGGTGAACAGCGCAGTGTACGTAGCCGCTCCGAGGGTTGCCGGCGGAGGCACGTTAGTGATAGTCACCAGTATCTCAGCTTGGCCTGTCGCATCAGTGCGCATCCACAGAGCGCCGCCCGCCGTTGTGACAGGACCTGTCACGGACGGAGAAAGCGCAAGGGTGCAAATGCGGGGCGCCACTACAGGCAAGGGCACGCATATGACCTGGCCTACCTGAAGCCTCACCGGATCGAGGCCAGGGTTGGCCGCCAGTATTGCCTGGACCGTCGTCCCGTATCTCTGCGCAATCAGGTATATTGTGTCGCCTGCTCTGATCGTATAGAAGATTCCGCCTGGGCAAACCGTCGGCGGCGGCACGGGTGTTGGTACTGGAATGCATATCAACTGCCCAATCTGCAGATTCATCGGATCGATTCCCGGGTTCGCTCTAAGCAATGCATCAACAGTAGTTCCGTACCGCTGAGCTAACCTGTACAGTGTATCGCCCCTTTGTATAACGTAGGGCGTGCCACCGGGGCAGAAAACTGGCGGCGTAGGCGGAGCGGCAGCAGGTATGCAGATAAGCTGCCCGATCTGCAGCCTTCTCGGGTCGACACCTGGGTTGGCTGCCATTATTGCCTCGACGGTTATCCCATACCGGCGGGCCAGAGCGTAAAACGTGTCGCCCGCCCTAATCTCGTAGAGAAATCCGCCCGGGCAAACCGGAGCCTGGCGCGTTTCGACCTCTTCCCTTTCTTCATCTGTCATTGCCCATCACTCCCATGGATAGAGTCTAGTGCACGATATGCTCCCGGACATGGGTTTGACCATGGACTGAAGGCACATATGCCAGTGTCCGATGGGTTTGTGCTAGTCTGGGCACAGGCTTCTCGCCTGTGGTAGAGAATCGCACGCCCCGCGGCGAAATCCCGCGCTATTTCGCCAATGAAGGATTTGCGACGCTACCGGAGAAACTATCTACTGCTCCCAAAATGCCTCATCACAGGTTTGCATCGGCGGTTTTATGGCATATAGAGGGAGCGCACTATTCACCACAAATAGGAAGGGGGAAGGGTGCATCTTCGGGCTAAAGCAGCGCCCGAAGTGTGCAGCCGCAAAGATGAAGAGATTTCTTGCGATTACAATGTACTTGGCGATGCTGCTTGCATTGGCCACCTGCGCATCAGCATCCCAGGAGGGCAAGCTTGTCATCTGGGCGGATGGAACGCGAGCCCCCGTATTGGAGGAGCTCGGCAAGGAATTCACGGCCAAGTACAAGGTGCCTGTTGAGGTCCAAGAGCTCGGCTTCGGCGATATCCGCGACCAGCTTGGCGTAGCGGGTCCGGCGGGCAAAGGTCCCGACATAATTGTCGGCGCCCATGACTGGCTCGGAGAGCTTGTCACCAATGGCCTCATTGAGCCAATCGACCTTCAGGCGAAGCAAAAGGACTTCATCAAGGTCTCAATTGACGCCTTCACATGGGGCAACACATTGTACGGCGTTCCTTACGCTGTAGAGGCGGTAGGGCTCTTCTACCATAAGAAGCTTGTTCCCACGCCGCCAAAGACTTGGGATGACCTGGTGGCGATATGCAAGAGGCTCACTGACAAAGACAGAAAGCAGTATGGGTTTTTGCTCCCCATACCCGACCCGTATCACACATTCCCGATCATGAGCGCGGCCGGCGGGTACGTATTCGGGGACAACAAGGACGGTACCCTCAACCCGCTCGACGTAGGGCTCAATAATGCGGGTGCAGTCAGGGGCTTGAGCCTCCTTGACAAGCTCGTCGAGGATGGACTGATGCCGGGAAGTATGGACTACAATACAATGATGGGCCTCTTCAAGGACGGCAAGGCCGGCATGATGATTACAGGGCCATGGGCCTTGGGCGACCTGAGAGACGCAAAGGTTCCATACGGATTTGCGACCATACCCAAGATAGACGGAAAGGATCCACGCCCGTTCGTGGGGGTTCAGGGCTTCATGATCAGCTCGTTCAGCAAGAACAAGATGCTGTCTAAGGCCTTCCTCAACGAGTATGTGGCAACGACAGATACTATGTTGGCGCTCTTCAACAAGGATCCGCGTCCGCCGGCATATGGCCCAGCAGCGAAAGCTGTATCGTCCGACCCAGACGTAGCAGCTACAGGGGCAAGCGCCGCGGCCGGAGTGCCAATGCCCGCAATACCCGAGATGTCTGCAGTATGGACAGCCTGGAGCGATGCAATAGACCTGACGCTCACCCAGAAGCTCGATCCGAAGACAGCTCTTGATGATGCAACGGCACAGATCATCGCCACCATAAAGGCTAGCAAGAAGTAGGCTTGCGCATTGCGCATTTCGTCTACTCCTAATTCCGCTGGGGCGCCGCCTGTGCCGCATGATCGGTATGAGCGCGCGCCCTTGCGCTAGCTCAGGGAGGGGTGAAACAAGTTGAAAGGCACAACAAGACGCAGAGTGGCCGACACTCCGCTTCCAGGACTGATTGCAAAGGTCGCACTCCTCGGATTGCTCAATGCAGTGGCCATTTGGGCTATTTTCGTGCTGGTGGGAGAGGGCGTCTACTGGTTGGCAATAATGCTGGCAGCAGGATGCGCCCTCATAGACTGGGTGTTCCTCACTCCCCGCCTCTTCGCCTGGCGATACCTGATTCCGGGCCTAATCTTCATGGCAGCGATGGTGGTATACCCCATATGCTACACCGTGGCTGTGGCCTTCACAAACTACGGCACAGGCCACGTTCTCACAAAGGAACAGGTGATAGAGAACTACGTCGCCCGGTTTACACTGCAGGAAGAGATGCCGGAGTATCAAACCACGATCTATCGAAGCGAGGACGGCAAGTTCGCAGTATTCCTCGTGGGCCCGGGGGGCGAGAACCTGATTGGCATGGACGGAGAAGTAACTGCGCTTGACGATACGGCTCTCTCCATAGAAGGAGATCGCGATGGAGTTCCCGAAAGGATAGGCCCCTACCAGCAGCTTGGCATCTTGGAGCTCTTTCAGCACATGAGCAGCCTGGAGGCACTCGAGTTTCACTTCGAAGATTCGGTAATCAGAATGAGGAGCGTGGACCGGTTTGCCACATATGCGCCCCAGTACCATTACGACGAAGAACTGGATGCGCTAGTTGACTGTAGCACCGGGAAGGCGTTCATTGCGAAGCAGGGGGCTTTTCTGGCAGAAGATGGCGAGGCATTGGACGTCGGCTATCGCGCGCCAGTCGGGTGGAGCAACTTCTCGAGACTTCTCCGGAGCCCACAGGTGTCAGGCCCATTTCTCAGGGTGTTCGTATGGACATTCGAATGGGCGGCGCTATCTGTATTGACTACGTTTGGGCTCGGCCTTCTCCTGGCAGTTATTCTCAACGACAACAAGATGAAGTTCAAGGGGTTCTACAGAGTTCTGCTGCTAATACCCTACGCGATGCCTGTTTTCATTTCAGCGCTCATATGGAGAGGCCTGCTCAATACGGAAGTGGGATTGGTCAATGACGTGCTCCAATCCCTTTTCGGCGTCTGGGTGCCATGGCTGCAGGATCCCTTCTGGGCGAAGGTCGCGCTAGTCATAGTCAACCTCTGGCTGGGATTCCCCTACATGATGCTTATCAACCTCGGATCACTCCAAAGCATCCCGGATGAGCTTTACGAGGCTGCCAGGGTCGATGGCGCAAGTGGTTGGCAGCAGTTCTGGCACGTCACCCTTCCCCTGCTGCTTGTGAGCGTAGCGCCGCTTTTGGTGTCATGCTTCGCTTTCAACTTCAACAACTTCGGCGTGATATACCTGGTCACCCAGGGACGGCCGCCCATTCCCGGAGCGCGAACTCCGGCAGGTGCAACCGACATCCTGATTACCTACACTTATCGGCTTGCCTTCGAGAGCGGGTCAGGAACGGACTACGGGCTTGCATCGGCAGTAACCATATTGATATTCCTCATAGTCGGAACGTTGAGCTGGTTCAACTTCCGCTTTACAGGCACCCTGGAGGAGGTGCGCGAGAATGTTTAGGGGGTTTTTGGAGCCGGCCTACTTGTGGCGCCACATAGTCATATGGCTATGCATAGTATTCGCCATCCTGCCAGTGCTCTGGATAATATCCGCTTCGTTCGACCCTTCGAACACGATAATCGGACAGAAGCTGATACCCAGCAATCCATCGCTTGAGAACTACAGGCGCCTGTTCAATGACCCGACCCACCCGTTCAAGCGGTGGATGCTCAATACGTTGAAGGTCTCGCTGGTCACGTCAGCCCTTGTGGTGGCCATCACGTCGCTCGCGGCCTACTCCTTCTCCCGCTTTAGGTTCCGCGGGCGGAAGACCGGACTCTTCTCGATATTGCTGATCCAGATGTTCCCGCAAATGCTTGCGATGGTAGCCATCTACTTGCTCCTGCTCTGGATCGGCGAGCGCTTCGCGAGATTCGGCCTCAATACCCATGGCGGGCTTATCCTGGTCTACTTGGGCGGGGCCATGGGCGTGAATGTGTGGCTGATGAAAGGATACTTCGATACCATACCCACGTCGCTGGAGGAAGCGGCCACTATCGACGGGGCAACACGGTTCCAGTGTTTCTACAAAGTGATACTGCCGCTGTCACGTCCAATTCTTGTGGTTATCTTCTTCCTTCAGTTCATAGGTACCTATTCGGAATATGTTCTGGCAAAAGTGCTGCTGTCGTCGAACAACGTCCTCACGCTAGCAGTAGGGCTGCAAACATTCATCGGCGATCAGTATGCAAAGAGGTGGGGAGTATTCTCCGCGGCCGCTATAATAGGGTCTGCCCCGATTCTCATCCTGTTCGCTCTGCTTCAAAACCAGCTTGTGTCGGGGCTGACGCGCGGCGCAGTTAAGGAGTAAAGATTGCAAAGATAGAGAAACGAGGGATGTTACAGGTTGCTTGAGCACGCAATATGGCATACGCCCTATGACTCGATGGCGTATCCACTTAGTGACGATAGGCTTGAAGTAGTGCTCCGTGCTGCCAGAGGCGATCTGCGGCGAGTCGAGGCAGTATACACCGACAGGTACACGCCGCATGCGCGCCCGGAAAGGGTTCGCCTCTGGCCCGCAGGATCTGATGGGCTCTACGATTACTGGAGGGGAAGCATGAAGCTGCAATATGGCCGTTTCATGTACTACTTTCAGCTTGAAGACGGGGAAATGCGCGTCTTCTACGGTGAAGGCGGGTTCTCGGAGAGGCCGCCACAGGACGAGCCCTGGACATGGTGTTTTCAGTATCCGTGCATCTGGTATCATGGCGGCATGGATGATCCGCCCGGTTGGGCTCGGGACGCCATAGTCTACCAGATCTTCGTAGACAGATTTGCCAACGGCGCCCCTTCGAACGACCCTTCGCGCACATCGCGGTGGGGCGCGCTGCCCACGCCGCGTTCTTTTTCAGGGGGAGACCTGGCCGGAATCATCCAGAGGCTTGACTACATATCCTCCCTGGGAGTATCGTGCCTCTACCTCACCCCGATCTTCCTCTCGTCTTCGAATCATAAGTACGATACGATCGACTACTTCTGCATCGATCCCCATTTTGGAGACGAGGAAACCGCCAGGAGGCTTGTTAACGAGTGCCACTCCCGAGGCATTCGCGTAGTGCTTGACGCCGTATTCAACCACTCCGGCTACGAGTTCTTCGCATTTCAAGACGTAGTAGAAAAGGGCGAAGATTCGCCCTACTGGAAGTGGTTCACTGTCCACGGGTTTCCCGTTCGTACTCGCCCAAAGCCGAACTACGAAACATTCGGCCCGGGGATATGGCAGATGCCGAAATTCCGCACAGACAACCCTGAAGTGCGCGACTACCTTATCTCAGCAGCGGAACACTGGACGCGCACACTCGACATAGACGGTTGGCGACTTGACGTGGCTGACGATGTAGACCATGGGTTCTGGCGCGAGTTCAGAACGCGGATGCGCCGAATCAAGCCCGATATCCTCATCGTAGGCGAAATCCTGCATGATGCCTCGCCCTTCCTGCGCGGGGATCAGATGGACTCGGTCATGAACTACCCATGGAGAGAGCTGTGCCTCAATTACTTCGCGCGCCGGAGAATCGGGACCGCCGCTTTTGCAAACGGCTTGACTGCCACAGCCATGCGAAATCGGAGACAGGTGCAGTATGCTATGTGGAACCTTCTGGGATCCCACGACCGGCAGCGCTTCCTTACGGCCTGCCAGGGGGATGCAGCAAGGCTAATGCTGGCTTCCACATTCCAGTTCACATACACCGGCACTCCTTACATCTATTATGGCGATGAGATCGGGCTGGAAGGCGAAGACGATCCCGACTGCAGAAGGTGCATGCCCTGGGATGAGGAGAAGTGGGATTTCAAGCTCCTCCAGCACCATCGCAGCCTGGCGCACCTACGCGCAGAACACACCGTTCTCAGGCGCGGTGAGTTTGCATCGCTCATTGCAGACGGACCCGAGAGCCCCTTTGTTTACGCGCGATGGGATGATGACGCTTGCATTGTTGTAACGCTCAACAACACCGAAGAGCCGCGTGAAGTGGATGTGGGATTCGTGGCAGAGCGCATGAGGAACACACACGGGCTCGAGCGCTGGGCCGGAATGCCGATGGAGACTGTGTTTTGGCTGGAGCACGATTGCGACGGGCAGCGGAAATTGGATGGATTGCCAGCTCCGGCTTCGGCAACAGGCGACGGGCGCGGCCAGCGCGCCATCAGGTTGCCGGCTATGGGCGCGGCGGTCTTTCGGGTTGAGGCCTAGCCAGGAGGAAACCATCGACACGCATAGGCATGTGCGGTGGTTGTTGACCCATACGCGCTGTCCCAGAATGCGGTTGGTGGATAAAGCGGCAGCTCGGCGACTTAGGAGTCAGCCAGCTGCCGCCTTCT
>CZCA01000999.1_pt1 | contig 18355 bp, 17 predicted proteins | sample 591981 | NCBI WGS metagenome assembly CZCA01 (sample SAMEA3556810, study PRJEB10932) | anaerobic digester metagenome
CCCGGTCCCCAGCCCGCTGCCGCTCCCCCCCGCCACGCCCAACAGCGTTTCGTCAATCTTGCGCACTTCGGGAATGAGCTGTGCATGTGGATTGCGACGCGGGTCGTCGGTGAAAAGCCCCGGCTGGTCGGTGAGCAGAATCAGCAGGTCAGCGCTGACAAGCGTCGCCACCAGCGCCGAGAGATTGTCGTTGTCGCCCACGCGGATCTCCTCGGTGGCGACGGCGTCATTCTCGTTGACGATGGGCACGATGCGCTGTTCAAGCAGCGCCGTAAAAGCATCGCGGGCGTTGATGTAGCGCTGGCGATTCTCCACATCGCTGCGCGTCAGCAGAATCTGCCCAACGCGCACGCCGTAGATGTCGAAGAGCCGTTCCCAGACGCGCATCAACTGCAACTGCCCCACGGCGGCAAACAGCTGCTTGCTGGTGATGGTGGACGGCAACGCCGGGAAATTCAGGTGGGCGCGCCCCGCCGCGACTGCGCCCGACGTACAGACGACGACATCCCGCCCCTGGGCATAGAGGCTGGCGCACTGGCGGGCAAGCTCGACCATACGCGCCTGGTTGAGCTGCCGACCGCCGCCGGTAAGAACACTGGTGCCAAGTTTGACGACAATCCGCTTATACATGCTGAAAAGTATAGCGGATGGCAGGCGGGTTTGGTCAAAATGAGCAGAAATTGAGCAACGTTCGGGCTGGAAGCAGAGAGACGAACGCTTTATTCTGGAGAGGCGGACAGGATGACGATGCCTGTTGGTTGATGCAGTTGGAGACGCTGTCGGCGCCGCAATTGGCGTAACGCATTCGTTGTCACGCCCCTGACGCTCTGTTTCGCACACACTTTGTCAACTACCAGGAGGATTGCACACGATGAGCACTGCCACCAATCAAGCCGTTCTTGAACAGGCGCGTCGCTATTTCAACGTCGGCGACATCGAAGGTTATCTTACGACGCTCTATGCGCCAGACGCCATCGCTCATTTTCTGCCACCGGAATTGCCACAGGGGCACGCCGGGCTGCGTATCTTCTACACTGCTTTTCTTGCCAGTTTTCCTGACGTGCAGTTGCATTTTGACGACATCATCGCCGAAGGGGACACGCTGGCCGTGCGCTATCATGTCGCCGGCGCCCACCTGGGCGAATTCAACGGCATTCCCGCCACCGGCAGGCAATTCACCATCAGCGGTGCGACCATGCTGCGCTTCGTCGCCGGCAAGGTCGTCGAACGCTGGTCGCATTCCGATTTTGTGGGGTTGATGCAGCAGCTTGGCGTCATCCCGGCCCAGGCAACTGCGTGATTTCATCTGTCATTCCGTCGATAGGGCAACAGGAGGCTTCCACCATGTCCACCGCAGAGAACAAGGCTACCGTCCGCCGCTGGTATCTCGAAATTTTTAATCAGAATCGGCTTGACGTAGCCGACGAGATTCACACGGCCACTTACACCAACCACGATCCCTATGCGCCGCCAGGGGGCTTTGGCGTCGGCCCACAGGCAACCCGAAATGTCGTGACGCTCTACCGCGCGGCGTTTCCTGACGTGCAGTTCACCATCGACGCGCAGGTGGCTGAGGGCGATAAGGTCGCCACCCGTTGGACTGCGACAGGCACGAACACGGGTTCGCTCAACGGCATGCCGCCGACAAACCGACGCATCATGATTTCAGGCATCAGCGTCGAGCGCTTCGAGGATAGCAAGATTGCCGAAACCTGGGTCAACTGGGATTTCCTGAGCATGCTCCAGCAACTGGGTGTGATGCCTGCGGCCAGCTAATCATGCCGACAATCGGGAGGCGCCACCCGGCGGCTGGATGGCGCCCTACACAAGGAGTTGCGACGATGCGCCCGCCACGATCACTCATTACCGGCGTCCTGATAACCACCATCCTGGTGGCAGTCATTGCTCTGGTGCAGCGCCGTCCCCCATGCGCCGCCTTCGCCCCTGACCGGATTGCCTATCTTGAGAAGGCCGGTTGGGAAGCTTATTACGACCGTGACTGGCCGCGTGTACTTGCACTGATGGTGCAGATGAATCGCACGCAGTTCTGCATGAGCTGGCTCGACGCTGCGCTGGGAGCGCTGGACATCGTGCGCGCTGCGGCGGCGTTTGCGCCGGTCGACAACGATGTTGCCGCAGCGACTGCGCATCTCGAACATTTCTACGCCAGAGCGCGCACGGCAGCAGGGCTGCGCGCCGACGCCGCCACCCTTGCCACGCTGGAGATGGAGTATTGGGTCGTGCATCGCGATCTGGCCATCGCCCGCAAAGCTGCGCCCGACCACGCCGGCGACATCGCGCCGATGGTGGCGGCGCTGGAAGCCCTCCACGCCACTCTCTTCGACGCGCCGCAGGCCGCAATCCATCGCTCCGCCGCACAACGCGCCCTGGCCGCCGCCACCGTCGATCGCATCACCGGGGGGTATTCGGAGGATGCCGCCGCCGACTGGCAAACGATCGAGCAGCTGCTCCAGGAGGCGTATCGCGCCGTCAGCCCGACGCCGATTGCTATCGAGTAAGACGGCGCCCGCCCGATAGGCTGGCTGTCCGGTCGGAAGCAGCTCGTAACCGCAGGTTCCCGCAGACATCCATGTCGCGCTGAAAGCGATGACCTACGTAATAACAATCAAAGGATGAACCAACATGGCTGACTACGCCTTTACCACTGTTTGGCGGCTGGATGCGCCGGTCGCCGCCGTTTGGACTGCAATTACCGAGGTCGAACGCTGGCCGCTCTGGTGGCGCGGCGTTGAAGCGGTGGTTCAGCTTCGCCCCGGCGACGCCGCCGGCCTGGGCGCAATCCATCGCTACACATGGAAGAGCAAATTGCCGTATCGACTGAGCTTTGCCATGGAGACGACGCACGTTGAACCCTATCGTCGGCTCGCAGGTCGCGCACAAGGCGAACTGCAGGGCACAGGCTGTTGGACCTTTGCCGAGACCGGCGTCATCACCACTGTGCGCTACGACTGGAATGTGCAAACTACGCAGGCATGGATGAATCTGCTGGCGCCAATGGCGCGCCCACTCTTTGCCTGGAATCACGATGTGGTGATGGCGTGGGGCGGCGAGGGGTTGGCGCACTGGTTGGGGGCGCATCTGCTCCCAGAAACCGCCGCAGTTGAGCAGCCTGAACGGCAAATGAGCAATAACTGATCTGCGCCCGGCGTGGGAAATGAACAGGACGAAGGTCTAAAGTAGAGCCATCAGTTTCGCACAATGGGCAGACGCCCAGTTTTTTACACAACAGGAGAAAACCGATGACTCGCTCGACTTCCACCCATGCCCACGCCATCGTCCTCGGCGCCAGCATGGCCGGTCTGCTGACGGCGCGCGTGCTGAGTGAACATTTCAGCCAGGTGACGCTGATCGAACGCGACCCGGTCGCCGACCGCCCGGAGGCACGCAAGGGGCAACCACAGACGCGCCATCTGCACGGACTGCTCGCCAGCGGGCTGGAGATCATGACCCGCTACTTTCCCGACCTGATGGAGGCGCTCGAAGCCGGCGGCGCCATCGTCGGCGACTTTGGCGAAAATATGCGCTGGTGCACCTATGGCGGCTATCGGCAACGTTTTACGCTGGGCAGCAAAGCCGCATTGATGAGCCGCCCCTTCCTGGAATACCTGGTGCGCACACGCACGCTGGCGCAAGGCAACGTTACCCTGTTGGACAATTGCGCGGTGCGCCGCCTGTTGACGACCACGGATCGCATGCGCATCGTCGGCGTTGAGGTTGAACAACGTACGCAGGATAGCGCCGTGACTGTCCTCACCGCTGATCTGATTGTCGATTGCACCGGGCGCGGCTCACGCACGCCGCAGTGGCTGGCCGAGCTGGGTTACACGGCGCCGGTGGAGAGCGAAGTCAAGGTGAATGTGGGCTACGCCACGCAAATCTTCCGCCGCACCCCCAGCGACGACTACGCCAGAGATTGGGTTCTGATCACACCGGAAGCGCCGCGCGAGACGCGCTTTGGCGCGATGTTTCCCATCGAGGGCGACCGCTGGATCGTGTCGATGGGCGGCTGGGCAGGCGACCACGCGCCAACCGACCCCGCCGGTTTTCTGGAATACGCCCGCACCATGCCGACGCCTGACATCTACAACATGATGCGCCAGGCTGAAGCGCTGACCGATGTCTACCCGTACAAATTCAATAGCAGTCTGCGCCGCCACTACGAGAAGCTAACCCGTTTCCCGGCCGGCTACCTGGTGCTGGGCGACGCCATCAGCAGCTTTAATCCTACCTACGGACAGGGGATGACATCGGCCGCGCTGCAGGCGGCGGCGCTGGATGAATTGCTGATGCAGCGACACGGCAACCTGACCGACATTGCCCCGGCTTTCTTCAAGCGTGCGGCAAAAATCATCGATACGCCGTGGCAGTTGGCGGTCGGTGAGGATTTTCGCTTCCCGCAGACGACCGGCCCCAAACCCGCCGGCATCGATTTACTCAATCGCTACGTCGCCGCCGTGCATCGCGCCACACTCGTCGACCCAGAGGTGGGGCGCGCGTTCGCCAAAGTGATGAATCTGATGGCGCCGCCACCCAGCCTGATGACGCCCGGCATGATGGTGCGCGTCTGGCGGGCGAATCGTCAACTGCGCCAGCGCCGGCCGCTCCTGGAGACGGTATTGGCGCCACTGAAGCAGTAGCGCCGCCAGAAACCAGGTTGCCTGACCGAAGTCCAGGTCACTGGCAGTCACAGGATTGATTGAGAGTGTCGCCTTCATTGCGCACACACCTTCCCGGAAGCTTGGAGCTTCCGGGAAGGTATGAACAGCCCGCTGCCATCAAAACGGAAATCTCTTACTCTCCAATCTCCCACACCGTCGTCGTGCCGCTGAACTCATTAGCAACCAGCAGCAGCGGTGCGCCGGTGGGGCTGTCGGCGGCGGGCACGAAGACGATGCCTTCGGGCGCCAGATCGCCGGCTGCTTCTGTGGCGACGGTGAAGTCGCGATTGTTGGCGTACTGCACGAAGATCGGCGCACGCGGGTCGGTGATGTCCCACACCATCACGCCGCCGATGCGCTCCAGCCCGATGAAGGCATAGGTGCGCCCGTCGATCTCGCCCAGCGCCAGCGCCTCTGGTTCTGGCCCTTTGTCGTCGCTGCGGCTGTCGAAACTGTCGTTTTCGCCGCTGCTGTTGAAGGCGTCGGGCAGCAGCCCGGCGGTGATGCGTTCGATGGCATCGCCGCTGTCAAAGACCAGATTGCCCGCTGCATCCCAAATCGAGAAGGAGCGCCCACCAAAAGCGGCGATACGGTCAACCAGACCGTCGCCGTTCACGTCGGTGCTGGCCGTGCTGACGCGCAGGCGACCGAGGTTCTCCTCGCGTTGGAGTTCAGCAGCGTTGGGGAAGAGCGCACTATCGAGCACCAGGTCGCCCAGCCGCGCCTCCTCGCTGTAACCGTCATAGTCGCGGGCGTCGCCCTCGTTGGCCGTGACCAGGTACAGTTCATCCTTCACCGTGTACGCTGCGATAGCATCCGGCATGTACATACTTTGCACCGGCCAGTTCGCGATGTTGACGCCGCCGTCCTTATCGCTGGCGTCCAATCCATTCTCCGCCAAGCGTACAATGCCCAGTACAATCGGCGTAGGATTCGGGTTCTCCTCGATGAGCCCGGTCGCCAGGTCGAAGGCGCCGCCGACGCCAAAGTCATCGTCGTTGATGACTGCCAGTGTATTCTCGTCGATCAACGCCAGCCCTTCTGGCTTATCCACCATGTCGTAGCCAATTGCGCCCAGGTCCACCGCGAGCGTCTTGGTTGCCGGGGTAATGCCCAGCCTGGCCAGCCCGGCGTCGCTCTGCAACTCGACGCCAATGGGCAAGTCGTAGCCCAGGAAATTGGTGGCGGCGTCGAGATTGATGCGATAGACCAGTTTGCGCGCAGCAGGGCCGGTGTCGTCATTGCGTTCCATCACCAGGATCGAACCGTCCGGCGCGGCCACGGCGTCGCCAATTTTGTCCACACCGTCACCGTCAAGCCGATAGAAATACTCGCCCACCGTCTGCGCTGCGTTGGTGTCGAAGGCCAGAATGCGCACCAGCGTGGACGCCTTGGAATTGCTATCTTTCTTACTGTCAGGATTGTCGATGGGGCTCTGAATAAAGGCGTACAGGATGCCATCGCGCAGCGCGACTGCCTCGAAGCCGCGATTGGCGCGCCGCTGGGCGTAGATTGCCGGCAATGCCTCTTCACCCACCACAACGCCGGTCTCCTCATTGTTCGAGCCTTCCGGCACATAGCGCGCCAGCAGCACGCCATCGGCGCCAAAGTGGTAGATGGCGGGACGATATTCATCCACCAGCCAGTAGGCGCCATCCTCTGCGCGCACAATGCCTTCCGGGTCGGCGCCCAATGGATCGAGTTCCAGTGGATTGCCTTGCAGATCGACTGGCTTCTCGTCGGCGTAGGCCATGCCCGGCTCGCCTGCCAGGTTGGGCAGCCCGGTGAGGGGCATTCCATCGGCGCGCGTCAAGCCGATCTGCTCCAGAATTTCCACCGCGCCGACAACCGGGTCAAGCGCCAGCCGCACAATAACCGGCTGGAAGTCGGGCAGGACAAAGGGACGTTCGTTAACGCCGTCGTTGTCCACGTCCACTGGCTCCGGGTTCGGGCCGCGGTCGGTGTGGGTGACAAAGATGTAGCGACCGCTGTCGTCCATGCCTTCGTAAAAGAGACCGGAAAAACCACCCAACAAAATCTCCTGACCGGTGGCAGTCACACCAAGCACCGGGCGATCGGCGATTTCGTAGCGTTCCAGCGTGGCGACCGGCGCGTCGAAGTGCTTGAAGCCTAGCGGCAACAGCGTCGTCACTTCAGCATTTGCCAGATCGACGACGGCCAGTGCATTGTTCTCTTGCAAGGTGACAAACGCTGTCGTGCTGTCGGGCGAGACGGCGATGTATTCCGGCTCCAGGTCCTGGGCGACGGTGGCATTGGGGCCGTAGATGCGAATCTGCGCATCCAGTTCAGCGTCGTTGAAGGCGGCAAAACCGGCGGTGCGCACGCTGGCGTCGCTCAATGCCGCCACACCGCCGCTCATATCGATAATGGAGACCGATCCTTCCGGGTCTACCGAGTAATCGTCGTTGGGTTCACCTTCATTCGCCGTCAGGACATAGCGCCCATCGGGTGTAAAGGTGAGCATGTCTGGCAGTGCACCGACGGCCACTTGCGCCAGCACAGCACCGTCTGGGTCGAGAAAGACGACAGCGCCGGGGTCGGTCTTCTCCGCAGCCGGCACGGCGACAGCCAGCAGATCGCCAAACACATCGACGCTGGTGGCAGCGTCGCCAAATTGCGTCATATCCACCTGACTCACCAGCGCAGGCGCCGTCGGGTCGCTCACGTCAAGAATGTCGAGCGTTTTGTCGCCGCCGTTAACGACGTAGGCGCGCTGCGTCCCGGCATGATAGGCAACGATCTCAGCAGCGGCGGCGTCGAGTTGGCCGGTGGCGTATGCACCCAGCGGGCGGATCGTGAGGGATGGCGGCGCGTCTTGCGCTTGCGCCGTCGGCGTGAGCAGCGCAGAGGCCAACAACGCCGCGCTCAGTGCACCAACAAGCAGATTCTTGCGTGTGAGCATAGGATTTCATGACTCCTTCGTTGCAGGTTGCAGATGGCAATTCTAGCCTGGAAATAGGCTGACGTGAATATACGCAGCGGTTGTTAACGCTACGCGTGAGATATGTCAAGATGAGGTTAACAGGCGCCTTGAGGCTCACGCCGTCTGTTCGAGGAGGTTGCAAGTTTCTGCCAGGGCATCGACCCCACCCTGGTTGTAGGCGATCCAGGGAATCGATGGCCGCTCAGCGTGTTGGTGCGTTTGTAGCGCCGTCTGCCAGCGCGTCTGCTCCGCCAGGATCTGTCTGAGCAATTCATCGGATTGGGCGTCGCTGGTTTTGCGCACAATCCGACGTAATGTGGTGAACGCCACTAGCCGGCCTTCGTCATACTTCAACCCACCAGTCACACGGCCATCTTTATGCAACTGACAGGCGGTCTGGTTGCCGGCATGGAGAGCATACTCTTTTTCAGTGCGTACAATCTGCGCATCCAACCATGTCAGCAACGCTGTGACATCCATCTCTTCCACCCTCGTCAATCTACGTGCACGTGCGCCAAGCGCCGCCCGGCCTGATGGCGTAGTCCGCTGATGGTTAGCGCCGCCGCAAATGCCGCCGCCTGCAGCAACACAATCGTAGCGCCGCTGGCAACATCCACATAGAAGCTCAGATACATGCCCATGGCGCCCGACCCAACGCCGATCGCAATAGCATAGGTCATCATACGCCCAAAGCTATCGGTCAGCAAGCGCGCCGTGATCGCCGGGATCACCAACGCCGCCGCGATCAGCGTCACACCCAGCACCTGCATCGAAGCAATGATGGCGGCAGCCAATGCCAGCGCAAAGAGCGTATCCACCCATTGGGTGCGCACGCCATACACCTGCGCCACCTCGGCGTCAAAGGTTGTAAAGAGCAATTGCTTATAGAAAAGCAGGATCACCAGCCCCACCAGCAGCGTAATCCCACCGACTACGGCCACCTCTTCCCACGTTACGCCGAGGATGTTGCCAAAGAGCGCAGCGTCGAAGGATTGGGTAAAGCGACGATAACGACTGATCAAGGCCACCCCCACGGCAAAACTGGCCGTTGTAATGACGCCAATTGCAGCATCGGCGCCAATGCGCGTGCGCCGCACCGTCTGGTTGATCAACACCGCTGTCAGAAAACCCCACAGACCCGCGCCCAAATAGAAGTTCCATTGCATGACATAGGAGACAACGGCACCGCCAAAAATGGCATGCGACAACCCGTGCCCAATGTAACTCATGCCGCGCAGCACGATGTAGACGCCGAGCAGCCCGCACAACGCGCCGGAGAGCGCCGCTACACTCAAGCCGGTGCGGAAAAATTCGTATTGAAACGGTTCAACGAGCCACGGCATAGGGCAGTTCCTCCTCTCGTGCAGGGGAGGTTGATGGGATGTCGGACAAGATATGCCCAGCCGCTGTGCGCCGGTGGTCGGACGCAGACGCGGGCGGAAGGTTGCGATGTGTGTGGGGATACGGCTTCTGCGCCACCAGTAACAACCCCTCCTGGCGCAGCACCACCATCTCGCTGCCATAAGTGCGGCTCAGAATGGCCTCAGTAAAGATCTCTTCTGGCGCACCCTCGGCGATCACCTCGCGATTGAGACAAACGATCCAGGGCACGTGCGCCGCCGCCGCATTGAGATCGTGCGTCGTTAACAGGATTGTCATGCCCTGTCGGTTGAGTTCGGCCAGCAGGTGCAAGATGTTCTCCGCTGTGCGCGGGTCGACGCCGCTCGTCGGTTCATCGAGCACCAGCAGATCAGGTTGCGCAATCAGCGCCCGCGCCAGAAAGACGCGCTGCTGTTGTCCGCCCGACAGCGCCCGGATGTGCCGTCCCGCCAGATGGTCAATCTCCAGCCGGGCTAATACAGCGCGCGCTTCGCGCCGCGCGGCGGCGTCATGCCAGGGCCACCAACGCGCCCGCTGCACGCGCCCCATCAACACAACCTGTTCCACTGTTACTGGGAAGTTCCAGTCCACAGTCTCCAGTTGCGGCACATAGCCAATGCGTCCGGCCTGCCGCCCATCGAGCGGCGCACCTTCCAGCAAGACTGCGCCATGCGTCGGTTGCAGCAAACCCAACACCAGCTTGAGCAGACTCGTTTTGCCCGCTCCGCTTGGGCCAACCAGCGCCGTAAACTGTCCCCGCTGCAGGTGCAACGAGACATTGCGCAATGCTGGAGCGGCGTCGTAGCCAAAGGTGACATGACGCATTTCAACAAGCGGTTGCATAGCTTCTCTCCACAAGAAAGCAGTTGTCCTGGAGTTCGTTTGCCCAATCAAACGCCCAACGCAAGTTCTCGCTACTGATTTTGCTCAACGGCGCTATCGGCGCCTGGTACATTACGCGTATCGAACGCCGCCATGATCGATGGATCGCCCCCCAACGCCTCCGCCATGATGCGCAGATTCTCCGCCATCAACCCGAAATAGGAGTGGTTGACGTCGCCTGGCGCGCCAGGCAGATCATCATCGCGCAAGTCATCGACATACGCCGCGCCACTCTCACGCGCAATCTGCTCCAGCACCGGCGACGGGAAAACCTCTGAACCGAAGATCGCAGGCGCCTGTTCCGCCTTGAGCTGCTCAATAATCTCCACAATCTCTTGCGCCGATGGTTCGGCAAAGTCCGACGGCTGAATTGCCCCAATGACCGTCATCCCATAAACAGGCGCAAAGTAAGCCCACGAATCGTGATAGGTGAGCAACTTGCGGTTCTGCGCCGGAATGCTGGCAATTGTCGCCTTGATCGCCTCATCCAACGCCTGGATGCGTTTGGCAAAAGCAGCGTAGTTGGCCGCGTAAGCGTCGGCATGCGCCGGGTCGCGCGCCATCAATTTGTCGCGAATGATCTCGGCGTATTTCAAGGTGAGAAACGGATTTGGCCATAGATGGGGATTGGGGCTGCCCCCTTCTTTGGGAAATGAAAAATCATAGACGTACTGTTCTGGCGTGATCGTCTGATCACCCAATAGCACGATTTCGGCCCCTTCCTTGACGTTAGCTTCCGCCAGTTTGAGGGTTGGCTCCTCCAGTTTTAGCCCGTTGATGAAGATCAGGTCTGCTTCTGCCAGCCGCCGCGCGTCCGATGGCGCCGGTTCATAGGTGTGCGAGTTGACCCCTTCTGGCACAATGCCCACGATCTCGGCATGCTCTCCCGCAATGTTGTAAACGACATTTGTGATCGGCGACACCGTCGCGACGATGCGCAGGCGCGGCGCGGATGTCGTGGCGCCGTCACCGCGCGCCGGCGGCGCAACCGGCGCAGCACAACCGATGCTGACCAGCATAACCAGCCCGGCCAGGAGTATCTTGAGTTTGTTCATACCTGCCTCCCTTGCTCACGCTCTGTTGTCGCCGCATCGTGTGTTTCACCACACGTGCGGCTTATCATCGCGCTATTGCAATCATCTGCATGTGCAAATCATTACAAAACAAGGAAGCTCACGGAAGGTTGCATGCAACTGCAATATCATGTCTGCACAGGGGGAAGATGGGACGCACAATCATCACACCAGCCAAAGATCACAATGTGATCTGCGTCAGCGCGAAACTGATAGCGATTGTGCAGGGCGTCGATCAGTGGCGTCAATAGCTCGTGGGGAAACTCGATGGAGCGACCGCAGGTGCGGCAGACAGCGTGATGATGCGTGGCGTGCGTATGCAGCGCATAGTGCATGGCGCCAGCGCCCATGTCTGCTTCTGTCACCAGGTCGAGCTGGCGCAATAGCTCAAGTGTACGATAGACAGTCGCCAGGTTGATATAGCTGTTGACACGCTGCACCTGGTCATAAATTTGTTCGGCCGTCATGTGACCGTGCATCTGTTCGACGGCATTCAGGATAATTGCGCGCTGCGGCGTGACGCGAATGCCACGTTGCTTCAGCGCTTCGAGTAAAGAGGGCGTTGCGGACATCTTCCAGCTCCTATTGATGCAATTGTCGCACCTGCAAATCATTTGCAAATAACTTGTATCGTAGTTTGTGCTGAAAAAGAAAGCAAATTACCAATGAGCGCCGCACAACAGCAAAGTGTTCGACCAGAGCCGCCGACCGAGCGTTGGGTTGCGATCCGCCACGGCGAGATATCGCTCCAACTTCATGTGTGGGAATGGTCTGGAGCAGAGCGACCGTTTGTACTGCTCCATGGCCTGGCGAGCAATGCCACAACGTGGCTGGCTGTGGGAAACGAACTGGCGGCGCAGGGACACCGCGTCATTGCTGTGGATCAACGCGGACATGGACGCAGCGATAAGCCGGAGAGCGGATACGATTTCATCACGGTGACCGACGACCTGCACCTTCTATTGCAAGAAATGTTGATTGAAGCGCCTGTAATTGCCGGGCAATCATGGGGGGGCAATGTGGCGCTGGCGTATGGCGCCCGCTATCCCAACGCTGTGCAGCGACTGGTCTTTGTGGACGGCGGCTTTCTTGATCTGCAGGCGCGCCCCGACATGACGTGGGAGCGCGTGGCAGTGGAATTGCGCCCGCCGCCGTTAACGGGCATGCCGCGCGCTGCGCTGGCGGCGCGCATCCAGAGCATGCACCCCGATTGGCCGGCGGCGGGTGTGGAGGCGACACTCAACAACTTTGAGACGCTGCCCGATGGCACGGTGCGTCCCTGGTTAACGCTGGAGCGGCACATGGCAATCCTGCACGCCATGTGGGAGCAGCGCCCACCCGCCCTATATCCACTGCTCGCCTGTCCGGTGACGATCATCGTGGCCGAGGATGCAGGCAATCCTGAGTGGATGGCGATCAAGCGCGGTCAGGTGGCGGCGGCGCAACAGGGGTTGGCGCAGGTGCGGGTGCATTGGCTGCCCAATACGGCGCACGACATCCACGTGCATCGACCGGTGACGCTGGCGACACTGATGCTGGACGAATGGCAAGAAGGATGATGAGATGACGCACCACCCTGGCCTGATCACCCTCTTTGGTTCTGGCGAGACTGCGCCCGGCGCCCAGAAGATTTATCACGCGCTCTTTGCGCACATGCATGAGACGCCGCGCGTGGCGATTCTGGAGACGCCGGCCGGCTTCGAGCCGAACTCCGACTACGTAGCCGGACAGGTGGCGGCGTATTTGCAGAAGCGGCTGCAAAACTTCCGACCTCAGACGGTGATTGTACCGGCGCGCAAGCGGGGGACGGAGTTCAGCCCGGACGTGCCCGCAATCATTGCACCGCTCTATGACGCCAACATCATCTTCATGGGGCCAGGTAGCCCAACCTATGCCGTACGTCAGCTTGAAAACAGCCTGGCGTGGCATGTGTTGCGTGCACAGCATCGATTGGGTGCGTCGTTGATCTTTTCCAGCGCGGTGGTGCTGGCAGCCAGCCGGCATACGTTGCCGATCTATGAAATCTACAAGGTCGGCGAGGAGCTGCACTGGAAAGCTGGCCTTGATCTCTTTGGAGACTTTGGGCTGTCGCTCATCTTTGTGTCGCACTGGGACAATCGTGACGGTGGGGAGGTGCTCGACACCAGCCGTTGTTATTTGGGGCAACGCCGCTTTGAACAACTGCTTGCCATGTTGCCTATCGACCCGGTGCGACGCGTGGTGGGCATCGACGAGAACACGGCGTTGACGATCGATCTGGCGGGTGGACAGTGCGTTGTACGCGGCGCCGGTGGGGTGACAGTCATGCATGGCGAGACAGTACAGCGCTTTGCAGCCGGAACACATTTCGCGCTTGCCGTTCTGGGCAATTATTGTCTACCCGACGCCCAGGCGGGCATCCCCAGTGATATCTGGCATACCACAATCGGGCAAGTTGCGGCGGCGCGTCAGTTGCGCGGCAGCAAGCGCACACCGGATCGTCAAGTGCTGCTGCTGCTGCAAGAGCGCACCGAGGCGCGGGCGCGCAAAGCCTGGGCGGAAGCGGATCGGCTGCGCGCACAGATTGAAGCATTGGGGTGGCGTGTGCTTGACACGCCGGAAGGTTCGCAGGTGGAGGCGCTTGAGGGCGACATCGGTTGAGGTCGTTGACTCCCAATCTCGTTTGCATGTCACCACTGTTGAGTGGTAAACTTCCGAAACGAAATTGTGATAATCTGCGGGTATAGCTTAAAGGCAAAGCTCCTGCCTTCCAAGCAGGTGATACGGGTTCGATTCCCGTTACCCGCTCTCTTCCACGATAGCCCATCTTCGCGAATCGGATACTTCCTCACGATTGGCAAGCGCCGCATCTGCCATCATAATAAGCAAAACAACCTTCTTTGCAGGCAAGCACGCCTGACCCAAATCATGAGGATTTTGCTATGTCCAGCTCAATTGCTTCCGCCGAATTGCTTGCACGCGCCAAAGCCATCCACGAAGATATCCGCACGTGGCGGCGCACGATTCATCGCTACCCGGAATTGACCTTCACCGAGCAACGCACGGCCAGTCTGGTCAACGCCACGCTGGTCGATCTCGGCATCGAGACCGAAACAGAAGTCGCCAAGACTGGCGTCGTCGGCCACATTCGCGGCGGCGACGGCCCGGTGGTGGGCTTACGCGCCGACATGGACGCGCTGCCGATCCAGGAGATCAACGGCACAGAGTTCGATAGCACGCGCCCCGGCATCATGCATGCATGTGGACACGATGCGCACACGGCAATGTTGCTAGGCGCCGCCACCGTGCTGAAGGGGTTAGCCGACGAGGGACGGCTCCCTGGCACTGTGCGATTACTCTTTCAACCCAGCGAAGAGGCTCAAGACAGCGAAGGCAAATCTGGCGGCATGCGCATGGTCGAAGAAGGTGCGCTGCAGGGCGTGGACGCCGTCTTCGGGCTACACGTCGATTCGCACCACAATGTCGGCTACGTGGCAACGCGCTCTGGCCCGATGATGGCCGCCGCCGATAAGTTCGAGCTGGTCATCACCGGATCGGGCGGACACGCCGCGCGCCCGCAGAGCACAGTCGACCCGATTGCGCTGTCGGCGCATGTGATCAACGCCGTGCATCAGATCGTCAGCCGCCGCCTCGATCCGATTGAGCACGGCGTGATCACCATTGCTACGATCCATGGCGGCACGGTGGACAACGTGATCCCCAACACGGTGACGATGACCGGCACGATTCGTTCTTTTACACCGGAAGGGCGTGATGTGCTGCACACCGAATTGCAGCGAGCAGTTCGCATTGTCGAGCCATTGGGTGGGCGCGCAGAATTGACGATCTTCCCTGGCTATCCTCCCACTGTCAACGACCCTGCTGCCACTGAGCATATGATGGCAACGATGCGCGACTTGCTGGGTGATGAGCATGTCGCAGAGGGCGAGATGTTGATGGGCGCCGAAGATTTCAGCTACATGGCGCAGGCGGCGCCAGGCTGCTTCCTGCGGTTGGGCGTGCACAACCCGGCCTGGAAAGAATATTACCCGGTGCACCGCGCCGACTTTCGCATCGACGAGGATGCACTGCCGATCGGCGCAGCGGCGCTGGCGCTCACGGCGGTGCGCTGGTTGGAAAACAAACAATGACAGAGTCGAATTTTGCCTTGTCTTCGACCATGCTGTGCAAAGTCAGGTGGCATCCGCTGCTTGTGACCCTATTGATGACCTTCGCATTACTGTCCGCCAGCTGCAGTCGACCGGCGCCGGTGGCATTGGTTTTCAATGCTGCACCCTGGCAGAATGGCGAAACGCACACCTTCCGCGTGACCGATGTCGACGGCAACCGCGCCGGGGTGGCAATGTATACCATCACGGAGGGCAGCGGTGACGATGGGAAAGCGCAGTGGTCGCTACAACGCGTCATTCAGACCCAGGGCGACACTGAGACGGTCACGACCAAAGTGTCCGCTGCCGGTTTTCGGCCAACGTCGTCCTATCTGGAACGCAGCAACGCCGCTGGGACGGAGATCGTCGATGCGCAGTATAATGGCGCGACGGTGGATATGGTGTTAACCACGCGCGCGTCGGTGACAACGAACCAACGCGCTGAAGTGCCCAGCGATGTGCGCGATACGCCCACCCTGCCCATGCTGGTGCGGGCATTGCCACTGGCAAACGGCTATGCCACTCAGATCAACGCATTTCTGCCTGTGGCTGACCTGCTCGATCGGGTCACGGTCAGCGTCGTCGGCGACGAGAACGTGACCGTGCCAGCCGGCGCCTACGACGCCTGGATCGTCACATTGGACACCGGCAACGCCGTGAGCCGACTGTGGATTGCTAAAGCCGCACCCTATCCGCTCGTCAAGTATATCGATGGCCGCAACAAAGCGACCTTCGAGTTAGAAAGTTTCGTCGCGTCGCAATAGCACCGATTCACACCTTCCCGGAGGCGGCGAGCTTCCGGGAAGGTTCACAGCATTTGCCATCGGCGCCGCCACCCTCTCACTTTCCGGGATGGCGTAGGGGGCGCCTCTCGTCCCGTTTCTTCCAGCGACTTTGCGGAACATCACCCCCTGAGTGCGGCGTCTCACCAGTGGTGTAACACTCAATGGTACACTTTTGAAGATTGAGATGTGACAGCGCCTGCGCTACGCTGGCGCTGGTATATTCGCAAAATTGCAGGGAGGCGTTTGTGAAAATCAGAATTGACCGATTCACCCTTGTCATCTTGGCGCTTGTGGGGTTGCTGATCGTGGCTGCTGTGTTGACGGTCAGCCGGGGCGGCGACGCGGCGATGGAAAGTTACCGCACGGAAGATGCACCGGAGACGCCCATTTACAATGCGTTCCTGGCGCTGCAACAGGGAGACATCCCCATGGCGCGTGCGCAGTATAGCGCCCAGGTGCTGAAAGAAGCAGCGAGCGACACGGGCTATGGCCCACTGCATGGCGACGCCTATAGCTACGGCGATGTCGCACGGCGCCTGCGCGTGACCAATGTGAAAGTTGACCCGCAGGACGCCAATCGTGCGTATGTCACGGTCGCCATCGACACCTATACCACGGGGGGCATCTTCAACAGCGGTAACACATGGACTACGGAACGCACGGTCGAAGTGATCCGGGAGGATGGCGCCTGGAAGATCAACGCGCAGGAATACTTTTGGTGAGTAAAGCCTATGCAAGCCACAACACAAGTCATGATGCCAAAATCTACACGGCTGGCGGCGGTGCGGCGCTTCTATGTTTATCTTGTGGCGTTTGTCAGTCAGGTCGCCATGCTTTTTGGCATCAACGACCTGCTCGACATGCTCAGCCGCGCCTGGCTGCAAAGCGACAGTTTACTCCAGACTAGCTTTGTGCGGACGGTGACGGCGCAATCTATCGGGATACTGCTGGTTGCCACGCCTCTGTTTCTAGTCCATTGGTGGCTGGCGCAACGACGCAAGGACGAAGTCACCGAGCGCGGTTCGGTCTGGCGCAAATTGTTTCTCTACGGTTCGACGGCAACTGCCCTGGTGGTGATGCTCACGAATGCACACCGCCTGCTCAAGGAGATCGTCTGGCTGGCAGTTGGCGCGCCTATCGGGCCATCTGATGCAATTCCGGCGGGATGGCTGCATTGGGGCGTGATGGCGGCGCTGGGCATTGGGCTGGTCTACTACTGGTATACAGTGCTAGCGGCGGATGGTGATCTGGGGCGCGAGGCGATGGCGGCGCGCCTGGTGCGCCAGTTCTTCCTGGCCGCCGCCGGGTTGATCGGGCTGAGCATCACCGTGTGGGGCGCGCGCGCATTGATCCAGTTGGGGCTACAGGCGCTCGTTGACCAGGCGTTCAGCGCGCTCGACCTCAACTGGTGGCGGCTGCCGCTCGGCGGCAGCATCAGCCAGGTGCTCGTCGGGTTGTGGTTGCTCCACGCAGCCTGGCAACAATGGCAGGATGTCGTCACGCTGCATACGGCGGAAGGCCGCGCCGTGATGCGTCGCCTCTATCTGTACATCGGCATCCTGTTTGGCGCAATTGCCACCCTGACGCCAGCAGTGTTGTTGCTGCGCGAGGGGTTGCTGATACTCCTAAGCGCCGACGGGGGTTCGACCACTGAGTTGCTCGACCGTCTGGTGGACCCGGTCTCCTTCATTCCGGTCGGCGGCGTCGTCTGGTTCTGGTATTGGACGACGCTGCGTCGTGAGACAGACGCCTATGGCGATAGCGGTCAAAGCACAACCGTGCGCCGCATCTACGCCTATCTGGTGGCGGCGACAGGACTGATCTTGCTGTGGGTAGGCGCCATAAGTCTGCTCCGTGCGCTGATCGATACACAACTCATGGGTGAGATCTGGCACGAGCCTTTGGCAAATGGCATTGCACTGCTGATCGTCGGTGCACCGATCTGGGCGATCTTCTGGCAGCGTGTACAGCGCGTCGCCGGACGCAACGACGCAGAGGGCGCAGGCGAACGCAATTCCTGGCCGCGCAAGATCTATCTCTACGGCGTAGCGCTGTTAGGCGCGCTGGCGCTGTTGCTTTCGCTGGCGCAATTGGTGTATCAGGTGCTGCTGATGCTGCTCGGCGAACAGGGATTGACGCCCACATCGAACGAGGTGGCGCATCAACTGGCCGACAGCGCAGTGGCAGGCGTACTGTGGGCCGTACACTTGCTGGCGATCCGGGCGGACGGACGCTTTGAGAAGGCGCCAGAAGCTGCGGCGTCGCCAGTCGATCCGGCGGCGCGACGCCAACAACTGGAAACACAGATTGCGCAGTTGGAGGCAGCGTTGGCGGCAGCACGGACGGAACTGGCTGCACTGGATGAACATCCAGCCCAGTAGTCACCTATTATTGACCAGGGCGCCACTGAAGAGCGCTACTGAGGCTGTCTCTTATACACATCTGACGCTGCCGACGAAGAGGA
>CZCA01000127.1_pt2 | contig 18351 bp, 17 predicted proteins | sample 591981 | NCBI WGS metagenome assembly CZCA01 (sample SAMEA3556810, study PRJEB10932) | anaerobic digester metagenome
GTCTCCCCACCGCCCCACACCGGCTCGCCGGCCAATGGGCGGTGGGAGGCCAGGAACACTTCTATCTCGAAGGCCAGGTCGCCTACGCCGCGCCGCGCGAGGATGGCTGCATCCAGCTTTGGTGCTCCACCCAGCACCCGAGCGAGATGCAGCACACCGTGGCCCACGCGCTGCACCTGGCCTCGAACCAGGTGGTGGTGGAGACGCGGCGCATGGGCGGCGGCTTCGGCGGCAAGGAGTCGCAATCGGCGCTGTTCGCCTGCGTGGCGGCGCTGGCGGCCCGGCGATTCGCGCGCCCGGTGAAGCTGCGCCTGGACCGCGACGACGACATCACGATCACCGGCAAGCGCCACGACTTCCACTACGACTTCGACGCGGGCTTCGACGCCGAGGGGCGCATCCTGGCGCTGCGGGTGGACATGACGCTGCGCGCCGGCTTCGCGGCCGACCTCTCCGGCCCGGTGGCGACGCGCGCGGTGTGCCATGTCGACAACGCCTACTACCTGTCGGACGCCGACATCCACGCCTTCCTCGCCCGCACCCACACCCAGTCGAACACCGCCTTCCGCGGCTTCGGCGGCCCGCAGGGTGCGCTGCTCATCGAATACGTCATCGACGGCATCGCCCGCACGCTCGGGCGCGACCCGCTCGACGTGCGCCGCGTCAACTTCTACGGCGGCCCCGGCCGCGATACCACGCCCTACGGCCAGACCGTCGCCGACAACGTGATCCTTGATCTGGTCGCCGAGCTCGAGGCCGACAGCGACTACCGCGCGCGGCGCCAGGCGATCGCCGCCTTCAACGCCAGCAGCCCCGTGCTGAAGAAGGGGCTGGCGCTCACCCCGGTGAAGTTCGGCATTTCGTTCAACCTCACCCACCTCAACCAGGCCGGCGCGCTGGTGCATGTGTATACCGACGGCTCGGTGCTGGTGAACCACGGTGGCACCGAGATGGGCCAGGGCGTCAACACCAAGGTCTGCCAGATCGTCGCCCACACCCTGGGCGTGCCGCCGGCGCGGGTGCGCGCCACCGCCACCGACACCAGCAAGGTCGCCAACACCTCGGCCACCGCCGCCTCCACCGGCGCCGACCTCAACGGCAAGGCAGCCGAGCAGGCCGCGCTGCAGATTCGCCAGCGCCTGACCGACTTCGCCGCCGCGTGCCCGCCGCAGACGTCCGCTTTGCCGACGGGCAGGTTGCCATCGGCGCCACCACCCTGGCCTTCGACGACCTCGTGCAGCAGGCCTACGTGGCTCGCGTGCAACTGTGGTCCGACGGCTTTTATGCCACGCCCGGCCTCAGCTGGAATGCCGCCACCCTCACCGGCCACCCTTTCCATTACTTCGCCTACGGCGCCGCCGTGTCCGAGGTGCTGGTCGATACGCTCACCGGCGAATGGCGCCTGCTGCGCGCCGACCTGCTGCACGACGCCGGCCACTCGATCAACCCGGCGATCGATCGCGGCCAGGTCGAGGGCGGCTTCATCCAGGGCATGGGCTGGCTGAAGAGCGAGGAGCTGGTGTGGAACACGGACGGCCGGCTGCTGACGCACGCACCGTCCACCTACAAGATCCCGGCCGCGCACGACTGCCCGCCCGACTTGCGCACCCGGCTGTTCCACAACCCCAACCGCGCCGACACCATCCTGCGCTCAAAGGCCGTGGGCGAACCGCCGCTGCTGCTGGCCTTCTCGGTGTGGTTCGCGATCCGCGACGCGGTCGCGGCCGCGGGCGACGGACGAACGACTCCGCCGCTGCGCGCACCGGCCACGCCCGAGGCCATTCTCGATGCGGTGGACGCGGTCCGGGCCGGCTATCAGGCCGATTGAACGGCTGCGCATCTTTCAGTCGAGGGTGTCGGCGTACTCGTCCGCTGTCTCATCCAGCAGCGCGGCGATGTAGTCCTCGGGCAGCCGGTAGTCGGCTGCAAGCTGCGTCGCATCCAGTCCGCTCGTGCGTATGGTCTGCAGCCAGCCATTGAGGCCGGTCGACAGCGAACGTCCTGCCTGCTCACCGTCGCGGGTGGCACGCTCGCCGTCGGCGACTTCGTATTTGTTGCTGTAGCCGCGCGGGGTCACCATCAGGCCGTCGCGCACGATGGTGTTGGAATTGCCGATCAGCACCGTGGTGAGCATGCCGATGTCGGCCTCGGCCATGCGCTCGAGGGTGGTGAATTCGATGCGCTGCCTGGGGCGGTAGGCCGACTTGACGATGGCGACCGGCGTGTCGGGGCGGCGATGGCGCAGGAACAGGCGCTGGGCTTCGACGATCTGGCGCGTGCGGCGGCCGCTCTTGGGGTTGTAGAGCGCGACGACGAAGTCCGCATAGGCCACTGCGTCGAGCCGGCGCGCAATGGTCGGCCATGGCGTGAGGAGATCCGACAAGGAAATCGCGCAGAAGTCGTGCGTCAGCGGCGCGCCGACCAGCGCAGCGCAGGTGTTGAGCGCCGAGGCACCGGGGATGACCTCGACCTCGATGTCGTCGGGCTTGCCACTGGGCGGCGTCCACCCCGCCTGGAACAGCACCTCGAAGGTGGGGCCGGCCATGCCGTAGACACCGGCGTCACCGGAGGATATCAGCGCCACCTTCTTGCCCTGGCGTGCGCGCTCGAGCGATTCGATGGCACGGTCGAGTTCCTCGGTCATCGATTTCTTGATCACCTCCTTGCCTTCGAGCAGATCGGCCACCAGGCGGATGTAGGTGACGTAGCCGATGATGGTGTCGGCTTCGGCGATCGCTGCGCGTGCGCGTGCGGTGAGGTGGTCGTGGCTGCCGGGGCCGAGACCGACGAGCATGATCTTGCCGCCGGTGCGGGCCGGTTGCGGATGGACGGCGTTCAGGGGGGCATTCATTGCGGAATCCTTGCGATCGAGACGGTGGCGTTGCGGCCATCGGGGCCGCGCAGCTTGTGCTTTTCAACGATGAGGGCGGCAGGGTCGGTGGCGAGGTCGGTGCCGGCGGCGAGCAGCGCGGCAGCTTCCGACACCGAGGGCGTGCCGGTGTATTTACGGACGGTTTCGGATGGGTTGGGGACGGTGACGGCTGCCAGCGTTTGCGGGGAATGAAAGTGCAGCGTCCAGCCCGCACCCGCCGCGACTTCGAGCAGGCCAGCTTCGTCGGCCTTCAGGTTGATGCTGGCCGCAGCCACGACATCGGCACGGCTGGCGCCAACGCTGGCCAGCGCCTGGTCGATGGCGTGCGCGATCGTCGCTGCCGGCGTGCCGCGGTCGCAGCCCAGGCCCAGGGCCAGCTTCAGACGGGCGGCTGCAGTGCTTGCCTGGCCAGCGTTCATGCGGCCTCCGGCGTGCCTTCCGCCGCCGGGCGATAAATCACCCGCTTGCCGTGCAGCCGTGCGGCATAGCCCGCGGGCAGTGGGCGCTGGCTGATCCATAGCACCGCGCCGAAGCGCTCGGGTTCGACATCCTCCAGCCGAGCGAAGCGCTGGATGTTGGCCGGCAGCGGGCCGTTGCGGCCGTTGGCATGGCGGGCCCACCAATCGGTGCTGCCGGCTTCCTGCACCAGTGCGACCGGTTCGTCATTCACCACCGCGGCGCTGGCGCGCACGATCTCGTCGTGGCTGGCGTCGAAGGTCCAGCCCAGCTCGCGACCGAGCAGGTCCACCGCCAGGGTCTCGCGCGCATCCGATGCCGTGGTCAATACCGGGGTGGCGCCCAGCGCCTGCTGCAGCACGCCGGCAATGGCGTTGGCGCCGCCGAGGTGGCCGGATAGCACCGGGATCGCCCAGCGTCCGGCTTCGTCGACCACGACCACGCCAGGGTCGGTTTCCTTCTTCTTCAGGTGCGGGGCAATCAGGCGCACCACCGCGCCGAGCGAGACGATGGCGATGATGCCGTCGAAGCCGGCGAACAGCGCCGGCACCTGGTCGCCCACCTTGCCCTCGTAGCAGGCGAAGGCGCCTGGCGCGGCGGCGGCCGCTTCGGTGTGGAATTTCTGCGGTGCGAATAAGGTGGCACCGGGCAGCGCGGCGATGATGCGCCCCGCCAGGGCGATGCCATGGCGGGTGATCGACACCACGGCGATGCGGTTGTTGGGAAAGGGCAGGTGTTGATCGATGGGGTGTGCGGACATCAGGAGAGCGCCTCGGCGGTAGGTTGTTGGGCGCGCTTGCGGCAGCCGCGGCGCAGCTCGCCACGCGCGCGCTTGGGGTTCTGCACCAGCAGCAGCGACAGGTAATTGACCTTTTCGCCGCGCAGGCTGGCCACGTCGTGGACGACGCGCTGCTCGGGGGCACCGACCTTTTCGATGAAGCAACTGGTGGCGAGCAGGTCGCGGCGCTCGAGCAGCTCGAGCACCTCGTCGAGCAGCGGTTTCACCTTCATCAGCACCAGGGTGTCGAATTCGTCGAGCAGATGGTCGATGACGGTGGTGCCGTAGGCCGCGGGAATCACCGCCACGGTCTCGTCCTCTTCCGCCAGCGCCACATCGGCGACCGCAGCGGCGGCCGCGAAGGAGCTCACGCCGGGAATGGTTTCCACCTCGACCTCGGGCGCGAGTTCGCGCACCGCGCGCGCCAGGTGGCGAAAGGTGGAATAGGTGGAGGCGTCGCCCTCGACCAGGAAGGCCACATCGCGGCCTTCGGCCAGCAGCTGCATCGTCTGCGCGGCAGCGCGCGCCCAGGCCTTGGCCAGCGCGACTGCATCGCGTGTCATCGGGAACACGAGTTCGACCGCATCGGGTGGAACGTCCAGCCCGCCACGGCAGGCGATGTCCAGGGCGTAGGACGCTTCTTCGGCACGCTTGACCGGATAGGCCCAGCGTGCGCTGGACTGCAGTGCGGTCCAGCCACGGCGGGTGATCAGGTCGGGGTCGCCAGGACCGAGCGAAACGCCAATCAGGCGACCAAAGCGGGAGGGCGGTAGCGCAGGCGCGTTCATTAAATCTCCTTGCGGACGGTGACGATCCACACCGGGTTCTGCGCAGCGAGCCGGTGCATGTCGAGGATGGGCTGGCTGCGCGCGGCCGACAGCATGGTCACCTCCCACGCAGCGCCGGCGGCGGCCAGCGCGGTGGTGGCGGTGGCGAGGTTTTCCAGGGTGACGAAGTTCATCACCAGACGGCCACCGGGTTGCAGGCGCTGCAGCACGAGGGCGATCAGCTCGGCCAGTTCGCCGCCCGAGCCGCCGATGAAGACGGCATCCGGGTCGGGCCATTCATCCAGCCCGGCCGGTGCCCTGCCCTCGAACAGGCTGTAATTGCTGGCGCGCAGGCGGCGGGCATTGGCACGGGCGTTGGCGGCGTCGCCGGCGTTCTTCTCGATGGCCCACACATGGCCGCCGTGTGCGATGCGGCTCGCTTCCAGCCCGACCGACCCGGAGCCCGCGCCGATGTCCCACACCCGGCTGTCGCTGCGCAGCGCCAGTTTGGCGAGGGAGACGGCGCGTGCTTCGAGCTTGGTGATCAGGCCCTTTTCGGGGGTGCGCTGGACGTAGTCGAGGTCGTCGAGCCCGAAGCGGGGTGCGTCGGCCGCAATGGCCGCAATGGCCGCCACGGAGGCCAAGGCTTCGTCCGCGGCTGTGGCGCGCTCGAGCGGCTGCGGCCGACGCTCGATGACGACGACGTTGGGGTGGGGGAAGGTGCCCCCGGCCGCTTCCTCGAGCGTCAGCTCGGCGAACACCGCTTCATCGGCCAGGCACAGGCGGGCGACGACCGACAGGCGCAGGTCCTCGCCTCCGCCGGGCGCGCCGTAACCGGCGGCCAGCAGCGCGCGGGCGATGCGGTCGGGGCTGTTGGCAGGGCTGGTGAAACTGGCAACCAGCGGGTGCTGGGCGACGGCGCGCATCAGACCATACAGGCCGTGCGCCGGCCCCGGGCTGGGCTGCAGCGGATCCGGCTGCCATTCGCCCGCGTCCGCACCATGGCAGGACGCAAAGCGCGCCGCCTGCCACGGCTTTTTCAGGCGGGCGAAGGCAAGCTGCAGCGTGGAGGGCGCCGGTAGCACCTCGACGCGCGCGGCGCCGAGCTTGCCAACGAGGAAGTGGGCGATGCCGTGGCAGAGCGGATCGCCGGTGGCGAGCACCACGCTGTAGCCACCGGCTGCCGCCGCGTCCTCGACCCAGCCGGGTGTGCGGGTGAGCGCGCCGTCCATGTTGTGCGCACGGGCTGCAGGGGCGTGCGGCGCAATCAGTTCCAGGGTGCGGCCGGCACCGATGAGGCAGGTGGCGCGGGCGATGTGGGCGCGGGCTGTTGCGCCAAGGCCGTCCCAGCCATCGTCGAGCAGGCCGATGATGCTGCAGACGGTAGCGATAGATTCAGGCATGAGAGGTCTCCATCAGGTCCGATTCGTCCACCGTGACGATCGGCACCCCTTCAAAATTGCAGGCCAGCACCGTAAGCCGGTGCGGGCCGGGGTAGCGTTGGCGCAGGCTGCGGATGGCGCGCTCGGCCAGGGCGCGGTGAAAGGCGACCGCCAGGCCCAGATCGGCCAGACGCTCGGCGGCGAAGCGGGCAGTTTCGGCGGCGCGGATCTCGGCCACCAGGTCGGCTGGTGCGCCCACCTCGGCGGCGGCGCCGGCGATCAGCTCGCGGTCGACCTCCTCGCGCCAGGCGTGCGTCACCGACAGGCCCTGGGCGATCTTGGTCAGCTTGCCGACCATGGCGCCGACGATGATGTGCTGCATGCGCTGCTTCACCGCGGTGGTGAAGGCCGCCTTGACAAAGTCGCCCATCTGCACGAAGCAGGCCTCGTCCAGTTGGGGGAACTCGCGCATCGCGCATTTTTCGGTGCGCCCGCCGGTGGTGAACACCACGCTGGTCTGGCCCTGGTTGGCAGCGACGTCGACCGCCTGGACGACGCTGGCGCGAAAGGCCGCAGTCGAATACGGGCGCACGATGCCGGTGGTGCCGAGGATGCTGATGCCACCGAGGATGCCAAGGCGGGCGTTGAGCGTCTTCTTAGCCATCTCTTCGCCGCCGGGCACCGAGATCGTCACCGCCAGGCTGTCGCCGGCCTCGAGGATGGGCGCTCCGGCCGCGCGCACGTTGTCGATGATGTTGCGCCGTGGCACCGGGTTGATCGCCGGGCCGCCGACGTCCAGGCCAAGCCCCGGCTTGGTGACGACCCCCACACCGGGCCCGCCCTTGAGGATCACCTCGCCGCCGCCACCGCGGATGCGGCAGACGTCGGCGGTGAGATGGGCGCCATGGGTGGCGTCGGGGTCGTCACCGGCGTCCTTGACCGACACCGCATGCGCATGGTCACCCTCGATGTGGCCGTCGGTGATCTTGAAATGCACCCGCATCGTGTTGGGCAGCACGCATTCCACGGCGTCTGGCACCGCGCCCTGCACCAGGCCGAGGGTCGCCGCTGCCGCGGCCGCGGCCGAGTTGGCGCCGGTCGAGAAGCCGGTGCGATTGCCGCGGTCGCGTTTGGCATCGCCCTTGCGCACCTTGTCAGGAAGGGCATGTCCCGCCGCCATCGTGCGTCCTCAGCCCTGCAGCGCCTGCAACTGGCGCGCTTCGGCCAGTCCGAGCAGGGCATGGATCGCCGCCACCACCAGGGTGGAGCCGCCCTTGCGGCCGCGGATGACGATCCACGGCACGTCGTTGAGCTCTGCCATCAGGTCCTTGGATTCGGCTGCCGACACGAAGCCGACGGGCATGCCGACGACCAGCGCAGGACGCACCCCTTCCTCGCGGATCAGCCGCACCAGCTCGATCAGCGCGGTGGGTGCATTGCCAATGCCGACGATGGCGCCGTCGAGCAGGCCGAGGCGGTGGGCCTTGCGCATCGCCTGCACCGCACGCGTGGTGTTCTCGACGCGGGCACGCTCGATGACGTCGGCGTCGGAGATGAACTGGTGGGTGTGCATGCCGAAGTGCGCCAGGCGCGAAGCCGACAGGCCAACGCAGATCATTTCGACGTCGGCGACGATGTGGGTGCCGCCGCGAAGGATGGCGGCGAGACCGGCCTCCACCGCATCGGGGTGGAAGTCGGTGAGGCCGTTGAAATCGAAGTCGGCGTTGGCGTGGATCATGCGCCGCACCACCGGCCACTGGCCGACGTTGTAGGCATGCGCACCGACCTCGGCGTCGATGATGGCAAACGAGTCGTGCTCGATCGCGCGGCCGGCGGCGGTGAGCTGTTCGGTGACGGTGTTGGTGTTCATCGTGGCTCCGGGCTCAGGCGTGGGCGTGTGCATGTGCGTGATCGTGGTGGTGGCCATGATCCGGGTGGCGCTCGTGCGCGTGATGCACATGGGTGTGGCTGTGGTCGTGCAGGTGCTCGGCCTCGGCGGCAAGGCGGTACTTGCAGCCGTCGCACTCCAGCAGCGCGCCTTCCGGCAGTTCCTGCCCGCCCACCTTGCTGTCGAGCAGCTCGAAGATGCCCTTGTCGAAGCCGAAATGCGTGCCGAGCGCAAACACGATGTGCGGGTACTGGCGCTGCAAGCGCTCGACCTGTGCCTTGATGCGGTCCATCAGCACGCCGGTGAAGAGATACACCGGCACGATGCAGATCTGCGTCATGCCCAAGCGCGCCTGGCGCTGCACCACGGTTTCGAGCCGCGGCCAGGTGACGCTGGTGAAGGCAAGGTCCACCAGTTCGTGGTCGCCGTCCTCGAACAGCCAGCGCGCCATCTTGGCGAGTTCGCCATTGGCGCCGGCGTCCGACGAGCCACGGCCGAGCAGCACCACACCGGTGGTCTGCGGGTCGGGCATGTCGAGCTGCTTCAGCAGGCGATCGAGCTGGCCCTTGAGCACGCTGAAGATCTCGCGCCCCATGCCGAGGTGGCGGGCGCAGGCGAAGCTGACGCCGGGGTGACGCTGGCGCGCGCGCTCAATGGCCGCTGGCAGCTCCATCTTGACGTGGCCGGCGGCGTTGAGGATGAAGGGAATCGTGACGACGCGGCGCGCGCCGTGCGCGGCACGATCGAGGCCCCCGTCGAGCAACACCTCGGCATGCTCGATGAAGCAGGTCTCGATGCGCCAGCCAGGGTGGCGGTCGCGCCACTGGGCGGCGAAATGCAGGATCTCCTTGTTGCCCTCGCGATTGCGCGAGCCGTGGCCGACGAGGAGGATGGCGGTGTCGTTCATGTGGGTTCTCCGGTGGGCAGGCCGACCGCAGGCCCAGAGGCCTTGCGGAAGCGGTGGCTGAAGCCCGGGTCGTAAAGCTTCGAGCGCGCGATGTCGGGCCAGTGACGGGCGCCGAGCGCCGGGCTGGCGATGATCATGGCCTGGCTGGCGATCTTCTCGTCCTGGCAGCGGCGTTTGATGTCGGTCAGCGTGCCGCGGACGATCTTCTCCACCCCCGGCCAGCTTGCCTTCTGCACCACCACGATGGGCGCCTCTTCCGGCCAGCCGGCGGCGCGCAGCGCGCGCTGTACCTCGTGCAGCAGCGTGATCGACAGGAAGATGCACAGCGTCGTGCGGTGCGCGGCGAGCGCCGCCAGGTCCTCGCCCGGCGGCATCGGCGTGCGGCCAGCGACGCGGGTGAGGATCACGGTCTGCGTCACCTCCGGCAGGGTCAGGGTTTCGCCGGCCGCAGCGGCCGAGGCCATCGCCGAGGACACGCCCGGCACGACCTTCCAGTCAATGCCGGCTGCATCGAGCGGGCGCGTCATCTCGACCAGCGCGCCGTACAGGCCGGGGTCGCCAGTCTGCAGACGCACCACGGTGCGGTGGCGAGCGCAGGCATCGAGCAGCCAGGCGCTCATCTGCTCGAGCGTCATGTCCTTGGAGTCGCGAATCTCGCAGCCGCTGGGCGCGTAATGCGTCGCCGTCTGGTCGACCAGCGAACCGGCGAACAGGATCGCCCCCGCCTGCTCGAGCAGGCGGCGCCCCTTCACCGTGATGAGGTCCGGATCGCCAGGCCCGGCGCCGACGAACCAGACCGTGCCGGCGGCGGTGTCCTTGCCAGCGTTCATCAGCCGCGCGCCGGCACGGCGAAGCACAGTTGCACCAGCGGACGATGTGCCTGCGAGTGCAGCAGCTTGACCACCGCCACTGTCAGCACCGGCTCGATCAGCACCACCGGCAGATAGGCCGCAGCAAACGTCGCCCATTCCGCGAACGGCGTCGCCACCTGACCCATCGACAGCCAGAAGCCGACCATCGCCGCAACGCCCGCGTAGTAGCTGGCATCGAGCTTCAACACTGATTTGACCTCGGTGGCGGCGCCGGCCGCGAGCTTGCGCCCGAGGCCGAGGTGCAGCGCCACCAGCGGCACAGCCAGCGACAGGATGTTCACGCCCAGGTGCAGCAGGTCGGCGGGCTCGAAGATCACGCCCTGAAGCAGCAAGCCCAGCCCGAAGCCAAGCAGCGTGGGCACGAAACCGAGCGTGAGGTAGATCGGCATTGCGCCGATGAAGTGCAGCTCCGACGCGCCTGCGGGCATGTGGAAGCTTTGCATGAAGACCGAAAAGAACAGCGCCGCGAGCAGCGTGCGCAGGATGAGTTGCGGCTTCTTGATGAGCTGCGGTGCCTGAACGGCAAGCAGACTGGTGGCGGCAAGGTTGGCGGCAGCGATTTTGGCGCTGGAAAGAATGCCCGGTTCGATATGCATGATGACTCCCCACGAGAGCTTCGATAAACGATGGGAGCCACGGCAGCGGGGAGCGCGTGCGTGCGCGGTCCGTGGACAGTCCACAGACGTACGAAAGCATGCAATACGAATCGGCTGGAGCTTCCGGCGCACGCGGGCAGCCGGCGGAAAACCAGTCGGACCGAACCCTCACCCCGGGGCTCACATCAACCAAACTCGATCGGGCCGGTCTTCTGGCTTGCCTTCTTCCTCGTCCGCCGACCTTCCCGAGCACGAGGCTCAGTGGCGTATGGCGGAGTCGTCAGGCTTACAGCAGCGGGGGCTGCGCCGGGCTGGTCGTTCGCGCGGGGCGAACGACGTCACCGGACTTCCCGTTTCACCCTGTCATAAGGCTTTATGACAGGGCACCCGGATCGAATGCAGGCGGAGACTAATCGAAACCCCCGACTGCCCGCAAGTTGCCGTTGCGGAACTTGACCCTGCGAATCATGTGGGCATGCAGGATGGGCACCCAGGTCGACTTCCTTTCTGGGCTGGCCGAATCAGCCAGCGCTCAGGCCACGCGATCCCCGCCGCTGCGCTTGGCCGCATACAGCGCCCGGTCAGCCGCCTTGAGCACGTCCTCAGCGCTGCGCATGTCAGGCTCGACCTCGGCGACACCGACGCTCACCGCGCCGCTCCAGCATTCCTGCCCCGCAGCGTTGATGTGGGCGCGGCGCGACGCGATTACCTTGCCGGCGACGTGAGCAGCACCTGCGCGGTCACTGCGCGGGCAGATGACCAGAAATTCGTCGCCGCCGAGCCGGCACACGATGTCACTCGTACGCACCGAATCACGCAGACGCTGGCCGAGCGCCTTGAGTACCGCATCACCCTCGGCATGACCGAAGGTGTCATTCACGCCCTTGAAACGGTCGGCGTCGAGCAGCAGCACGGACAGGGGCGTGCCGTCCCTGCGCGCCTCCTTCCACAGGGCCTCGAGGGCCGCCACGGCATGGCGCCGGTTAGGCAGACCCGTGAGTTCGTCCTCGTAGGTGAGGATATGCAGTCGCGCGTTTGCGCGCTCGAGCTCGGCCGTGCGCTCGATGACGCGTTGCTCCAGGGTCCGGTTGACTGCGGCCAGTTCCCGGTTCCGCTCCGAGAGCGTCGCCAGCAAACCATTGAGCGCGACAAGCAGGGGCTCGGTCGATACCTCGCTCTGCCGCTGCGCGAGGTCAGCATCAAAAGCCTCTCGGGGGTCGAGCCCCCGTTCGATCATCCGTACCTGCCGCGCCATCGCCTGGTCGACACCGAGGATGTGGTAGGCAAGCCAATTGACGAGGTAGCTGACCTCACGCCGCACGGTTCGCTCCCGCTCCGCCAGGTTCGCCGTTTCGGTCCAGCCAAGGCCCTGCAACTCGTCGATGAAGCTCTGGTGTTCCGCTCGATGAAATTCGACGTGACGCGCATCGACGCCCACCGAAGTGAACATCGTTTCCTCATCGAGAAAATGGGTGTTGCCGTAGGCGATGAGCGCTGATCGTGCGTCGTCGATCTCTGCCGGCGAAACGTTCTGGCCCTCGGTCAACAGGCTACCGAGGTGGTTGATCAGGTCGACCAGCCGCCTGTGCTGCGCGTCCACTTCCGCCAGGTGAGTGAGAAATGCCGGTGACCATTTGAATAATTCGCTCATGCACTGCCCCTCGATGTTCAGTTCCCGTACCGCACGCGCTTCGCACGCATTGCACTGCCATCTGGGCCACGTCCCGGCTTTTCGATGACCGACGCCACCCTTGCGGCAGCATAGGAGGCAGCGGATTCACGCACAAGCCGCACCGGGCTGCTGGGTTGGCTTCGCAAGGGCTCTGCCGGGCTCAACCGTGATTCGTGACATTCTGCAGTGACAGTGCAGACATCCTGTGGATAATCGCGACCATCGAGATAATCTCCACCCGCCGGCGCCGCCCCGCCGGACTTTTCTGAACGCGGCAAGCACCTGCTCACGGTCAACGCTGCACGACGTCCTTCGATTCAGCCGGAGCCTTGCTTGCACTCCAACCAGATGACCGCGCGACATTCTGCCGTGCGAGGCCGCATCGGGCCCACGCTGGTCCACGCCTTGGTCGTGATCGTGCTGGTGGTCGGGCTGCTGGGCAGCTTTCTGGTATTTTCGTATCGATCGACCACCATTGCAGCCGAAGAGGCGGTGAGCAAGGAAGCGAGCCTGCTGGCAGCCAAGCTCGAAGGGACACTGCGCCGCATCGACATGAGCCTCACCACCTTGCGCGAGCACTATGTCGTAGCCGACCTCCACTCGCCCAGCGACACTGCGGAGGGCGGAGCAGACGACCTGAGAAGTCACATCCACCAGCTTTCCCGCAAGTTTCCCGAGATCCTTTCAATCCTCATCACCGATGCCGCGGGAAAGGTGCGCGCCAGCGGCTTCGCCGAGCCGCCCAAGTGGGACATTGCCGATCGTGAATACTTTCAACGGGCACGATCGACCCCGTCGGAAACGACCCTGTTCTCGCCCGCACTGCTCGCCAAGGACCCACCCGCCCCCGCGGTCGTCGGCTACCAGTCCATCCTCGACGCCGCAGGCGAGTTCGATGGAGTCGTCTCCATCGCCATCAACCTGTCGAGTTTCAAGTCCTTGCTGGCCGGGGCCACAACGGGCAGCAAGGGCATGGTGGCCGTACGCCGCAGTGACGACAGCCGTCTCGTCATGCGCTGGCCCGAGGCGCCGACCCGAATCAACCAGCCCGCCCCGCAGCTCGCGCCCTTCGTCAAGGTGCAAGCTGGAGCGCACGCGGGCGTAGTGCGCGGGCTCAGCACCAGCGACGACGTCGAGCGCATCTTCGGCTTCCAGACGCTGGACGACTACCCCTTCTTCGTGGTGGTCGGGCGCAGTGTGGATGAGCAGTTCGCGCTGTGGGAGAAAACGGCCCTGATGGCGGCGGTCATCGCCTTCGTCACCCTCGCGCTGCTACTGGCCGTTCAGCTCAGCCTGGCCAGAAGCCGCGCCCGCCTGGCGCAGAACGAACACCACTTCGACGCGCTGATCGACAGCCGCCACGAAGTGACCTGCGTCTAGCTCCCCGATACCACGCTCATGTCCTGCAACCTGCGCTATGCGGAACTGCTGGGCAAGGATGCGTCGGCCCTGCCCGGCAAGCGCTGGATAGACTTCATCCCGCAAGACAAGCAGGACGAGACGCGCGAGAGCCTGCACACGCTGCTGGCTGGCAGCGGCACTTTGACGAGCGAGCGCGAGATCAAGCGTCCTGACGGAAGCACGTGCTGGATTCGCTGGCTGGACCAGCCCATCCTCGACCGCGAGGGCAGATGCGTCGAAATCAGGTCGATCGGTCAGGACATCACCCTGGACAAGCAGAATGCCTTGCGCCTGCGCCAGCTTGCCCAGGCTGTTGAACAGAGCCCGAACTCCATCGTCATCACCAACACCGATGCCGTCATCGAGTACGCCAACGAAGCCTTCACGCGCACCACAGGCTACGCCTCGGAAGAGGTCATCGGAAAGAATCCGCGCGTCCTAAATGCAGGCAAGACACCGCGTGAAACCTATGAAGCCTTGTGGCAAGCCCTCACTCGCGGCGACGCATGGCGCGGCGAGTTCTGCAACACGCGCAAGGACGGCAGCACGTATGTTGAACTCGCCACCATCGCGCCGATCAAGCAGCCCGACGGCAGCATCACGCATTACGTTGCAGTCAAGGAAGACATCACGGAGCGCCGCGCTGCCGAGGAGCGCATCCAGCAGCTGGCCTATTACGACACGCTCACCGGGCTGCCGAACCGCAGTCTCATGCTGGACCGCCTCAGGCACTCCATCCTGTCCAGCGAGCGCAGCAGTGCCCACGGCATGCTGCTACTGCTCGACGTGGACCAGTTCAAGATGCTCAACGACACCCAGGGGCACGAGGCGGGCGACGCCCTGTTGCGGGAGGTAGCTCGGCGCCTGCAATCCTCGCTGCGTGCAGAGGACACCGTAGCGCGCCTGGGTGGCGACGACTTCGCCGTGGTCGTCGAGGCACTCGACGAGGGCCGCGAACTTGCCATCGCCCACGCCGAGAAGATTGCCGAGCAGCTGCACGGGAATTTCCTGCATCCGTTCGAACTCGGCTTGTCGAGCGGCCCATACCGGGGCACACCCAGCATCGGCGTCACCTTGTTCCAGGGGCGCGCGGCCTCGGCGACGGCCGTGCTGCAACAGGCTGAGGTGGCGCTCTACAAGGCCAAGGAAGATGGCCGCAACACGATTCGCTTTTACAGCGAGTCCATGCAATCGGTGGTCGACGCCCGCGCCGAAATGGAGCTCAAACTACGTACTGCGATTGCCGAGGGCGGTTTTCGCCTGTTCTATCAGCCCCAGCTGAACCGTGATGGAAAGATCGTTGGCGCCGAGGCCCTGATTCGCTGCTTCGACGCCGGGGGGGAGAATGATTCCCCCCGGCGACTTCATCCCCCTCGCTGAAGACACCGGGCTGATCGTGCCGATTGGCCAATGGGTGCTCGAGGCTGCGTGCGCGCAGTTGCAGGCATGGCAGCAGGACGACGCCACCCGCGAGTACTGCCTGTCCATCAACGTCAGTGCCCGCCAATTCCACCAGCCCGACTTCGTCGACAAGGTCCACTCCGCGATCAAGGCCCATCGAATCCCGGCAGGAAAACTGAAGATCGAGCTCACCGAAAGCGTCGTGCTCGACGACATGGCGACCACCGTGACGCGCATGGAGGAGATCAAGGCGCTCGGCGTCAGGTTTGCGCTCGACGACTTCGGCACCGGTTACTCCTCACTGTCCTACCTCAAGCAGCTGCCTTTCGATCAGCTCAAGATCGACCAGGCCTTCGTCCGCGACATGACGCGGGACGACAGAAGCGAAGCCATCGTGCGCGCGATCCTGGCGATGAGCCGCTCGCTCGAGCTCGAGGTGGTGGCCGAGGGCGTGGAAACGCAGAACCAGCACGAACTGCTGCTGACGCGTGGCTGCGAGATGTTCCAGGGCTACCTGTTCGGGAAGCCGGTACCGATCGAGGACTGGCGCTGAACCCGGCGCGCTGGGGCGCGCCAGCCTCGGAGTGCAGACGGTTGGCGCCCCCCTGACAGCCCGTCGCGCAGGGCACGAACCATGCGCATCCGGCCATCACTTTTCCTGATCCAGAAAATCCGCCAGAACTACGCGTAAACCCGTGATACGTCACGGATGGCACGACCAAGGACACCTAAGATTGGTCGCAACGCACGGCTGATTCCTTCAAGTTCCCCGTACCAACGCCGATAGCAGATACAAGCGCGCCCCATTGCGTGACACCCGTCACGCAATGCTGAAAACGCGCGCCAGGACTAGATCGCGATCAAGTGTGAAGCAATACAAAGCAGATTTAATCGGCAACCACTCAGCGACCCCAGCCCACCTCCAACGCAAGACCGCTCAACGATCGATACGCCATGAAAACCATCTTCCTCGTCGATGACTCCGCCACGATCCTCCTGTCCATCTCGGGCATCCTGAGCAAGGCCGGCTACGCCGTAGAAAAGGCGCCCAGCGCGCTCGACGCCATCAAGAAGTTCCAGGCCGGGGTGAAGGTGGACCTGCTCATCACCGACCTCAACATGCCGGGCATGAACGGGATCGACTTCATCAAGGAAGTGCGCAAGCTGCCGGCCTACCGCTTCATGCCCATCCTGTTCCTGACCACCGAATCGCAACAGTCGAAGAAGGCCGAAGCCAAGGCCGCCGGGGCATCGGGGTGGATCGTCAAGCCCGCCTCGGCCGACGAGCTGCTCAACACCATCAAACTGGTCATACGCTGATCATGAACTCCCGGACCTTCCTGCGCCGCTCGCTGTACATCCAGGTCTCGATCGCACTTGCGGTCGGCCTGACGGTGTACTTCCTCAACGACTGGTTCCACACAAGCTTCCTGAAGGCGCTGGGCATTCCGCAACCGCTGGGCGATGCGCTGGGCTCGATGCTCATCGTGGGGGCCGTCTCGCTCGCGATCCGGTTGGTCTCGCTCGCGTTCTTCCGCGACATGACCATGGGGCGGGACACGGAGATTCAGCAGCGCGGCCATGCCCGCGAGCAGGCGATCGCCACGTGCCGCGAGGTTGCGACCGAGTTGCGGGGTGTCCCGGCCTACAGCGGCGTGCTGCGCGGCCAGCTCGACAGCGTGGTGCAGCAGACCGAACAGGCGGCGTACGACATCACCAGCCGCCTGCAGACGATCGACTCCGTGGTGGGCGAGCTCAACAGTTTCGTGGCCCAGGTGTCGGACGAGTCAGCGGAGCTTGCGCACGACTCCGAGGCACGCATCGCCAACAATCAGCAACTGATCACGCGCATGCAGGAATACATCGATTTCCGCATTCAGCAGGCGCAAGAGGACGAAGCGCGCGTGAGCCAGGTGGTCAACGAGGCACGCTCGCTCGGCTCGCTCACCGGGCTGATCAAGGACATCGCCTCGCAGACCAACCTGCTCGCGCTCAACGCCGCGATCGAGGCCGCGCGCGCCGGCGAGAGCGGCCGCGGCTTCGCCGTGGTGGCCGACGAGGTGCGCAAGCTGTCGGCCGAGACCGAGAAGGCGGTGACGGCGATCAACCAGGGCATCCTGGGCGTGGCCGGCACGATCGAGTCGCAGCTCCACCAGCGCATCCAGCGCGCCGCCCCGGACGAGGAGCGCACCGCGCTGTCCCAGTTCGCCGACCAGCTCACCGAGCTCGGCGCGAGCTACGAGCAGATGCTGCGCAGCCAGGCCAGCACGATCGAGACCGTGCGCGGCAGCAGCGAGCAGCTCGCCGCGATGTTCATGGATGCGCTGGCGAGCGTGCAGTTCCAGGACGTCACCCGCCAGCAGATCGAGCATACGGTCGAATCGCTCACCCGTCTCGACGAACACCTTGGCGTGCTCGCCGAACGCCTCGAGCAAAGCGAAGACCCCGGCTTCACCTACGCTCCGCTCGCCCATCACCTCGACGAGATCTACAGCCGCTACGTGATGGACCAGCAGCGCCAGACGCACGCCACCGCAGTCGGCGGCGCGTCGGCCGCTGCGGCGAGCGCTTCCAGCAACAAGATCGAACTGTTCTGAGTCCCGCCATGGCGACCCGCAAGAAGAAAACCACCCCCCCGCTCGTGATCGCCGAAGACATGACGATCTACAACGCCGCAGCCCAGAAACAACGCCTGCTCGACGCGCTGCTGGCGACCGAGCGCCTCGAGATCGACCTGTCCGCGGTGAACGAGATCGACACCGCCGGCTTCCAGCTGCTGGTGCTGGTCAAGCGCGAAGCGCGCCGCCTCGACAAGGAAGCGCAGATCGTCGCGCACAGCGAGGCCGTGCGCGACCTGCTCGACTTCTACAACATGGCCGCCGCCTTCGGCGACCCCTTGCTGATCCCTGCCGCCAGGGCCTGACCCGGGATCCCCCCGACCATGGATGAAATCACCACCGTATTCGTCACCGAGAGCCGCGAGCAGCTCGCCGCGCTCGAGGCCGCCCTGCTCGAGCTGGAGAACCAGCCCGGCGACGACGACACCCTGAACGCCATCTTCCGCAGCGCGCACACCATCAAGGGTGGCGCGGGCGTCATCGAATGCGGCTACATCGTCGCCTTCACGCACGTGGTCGAGAACGTGCTCGACAAGCTGCGCAACGCCGAGATCAGCCTCGACTCGGACCTGATCGCGCTGCTGCTGGCCTGCTCCGACCATATCGGCCACCTGCTCGGCGTGCTCGAATCGGGCGCGCCCGGCCCGGCGGACGAGCTCGCCGCCGACGGCGAGGCCCTGCTCGGCCGCCTGCAGCGCGACTGGCTCTCCGGCGAAAAGACCGCCTCGCGCTCCGGGCCGC
>CZCA01001564.1_pt1 | contig 18312 bp, 21 predicted proteins | sample 591981 | NCBI WGS metagenome assembly CZCA01 (sample SAMEA3556810, study PRJEB10932) | anaerobic digester metagenome
CTGCGCGAACGGGTGGGTACCTACGCGCTGCTCATGGAGCCGGGCTGGACCATCGTGGATCATGTCGAGGGCGAGACCACGCACGAAATGATCGGCGTGCATGGCGGTCTCAGTGCAGACGAGATGCTGGTGCCACTGATTCTGGCTCGGACCTGAGAGACCTGGATCAGTGCATCTCTTCGTCCAGCGGTGGCACCGGCAGGACGACAATGCCCTCTTCAAGCAGCGCTTCAACCTCGTCGCGTGTGGCTGCGCCACGGATATCGCGCGCCTCGGCTTCGCCGTAATGGATACGACGGGCCTCCTCGGGCAGGCGCTCGCCGACGTTCTCGGGGTCGTCTCAGAATTCGGAAAAAATCGTACGCTAAGTGAGCGGCTGGCTACCAGAGATGCGATTGTGAAACACTTCGTCATTTATGGTATTTTGCTAAAACTGGCTTGAGCGTGCAGGCTCCAAGCTCACAAAAGGGGGTAGCCATGATCGGCTCGATTGGTTCGTATTCCACAACCCAGGCAGGCGGCGCGGCGGCTTTCAAAGCGGCTTCGGCGACCGAGCGGGTTTCTGACGCTTCAGAAAATCAGGGCGCGTCAGGTACGCAAGGCGGCACACAGACGATTTCCACGCTGGCCCGACAGCTGGCCGCAAGCGCCAGCCGTGCCGAAGAACGAGACAAGACCCTCACACGCTCGGAATTAGCTGACAAGGCGAAAAGCATTATGAATCACGTAGTTGGTGATTCATACTATGCAAATAAAACACTGCACGACAGCGAGATTCCCAATACCAGTGACCCGGAATTACTGTCTAGAGCCAAACAGGCAACGGCATTCGTTAATGATGCATCTAGAGGCGGCCACTCGATAAAAAACCCATTTTCCGGCCTATCGCGAGAACAGTTGTCAAACATTATTTACGACGAGAGCGGTACGTATACGGTGAATGAGCGTCATGCTGCTTGGCGAGAGTCTTACGATCAGGAAGAAGCGTGGCGAGAGAAAGTGGCAGCCCAAGCCATGGCCGAATACAACAGCACGGGGAAACTGACGAATTTCTTCAGTTCCGTGCTGGACCATTTCAAGGAACTGCCTGCAATCGAGCAAGCGCAATATCCAAAAGATTATGCCAGCGATCTACAGTCCAAGATTGATCTGGATTTTAACTACCGTACACACAAGGCAGAGGGTAAAGACAAAGACCCCATGAGCTTGATCGAGATGCTATTCGAGCAAAGCCCACAACAAACCAATGAATTGCCCCAAGAGCCGAAAAACACCACTGACTCACCAACTGTAAGGAGTAATCCATGAAACATAACCGGGCTCGATATGCAGGTTCCAAGTACGAGGAAGGATTATCATGATCGGCTCGATTGGCTCGTATTCCACAACCCAGGCAGGCGGCGCGGCGGCTTTCAAAGCGGCTTCGGCGACCGAGCGGGTTTCTGACGCCTTGGAAAATCAGGGGGCGTCAGGTATGCAAGGCGGCACACAGACGATTTCCACACTGGCCCGACAATTGGCCGCGAGTGCCAGCCGTGCCGAAGAACGGGACAATACCCTCTCTCGTTCGGAATTGGCTGACAAGGCAAAGACCGCCTTGAGTCAAATATCGGGAGATTCTTACCAAGTTAACAAGAAAAAGCACGACGACGAAGTTCCCAATACTAGCGACCCTGTTTTGTTAGCTAGAGCCAAGCAAGCCACAGAGTTTGTGAATAGAAGCAGCAATATCGGCAATGAAAAAAATCCCTTCGCCGGATTGTCTAGGGAACAACTGGCTAACGTCATTTATGACGAAAGTGGAACCTATACCGTCAACGAGCGCCGCGCAGCCTGGATGGAAGCGTCCAAGCAGGAAGAAGTGTGGCGTGAGAAAGTTATAGCTCAGGCAATAGATGAATATAACCAGTCCGGTAAACTGACGAATTTCTTCAGTTCCGTGCTGGACCACTTCAAGGAACTGCCAGCTATCGAGCAAGCACAATATCCGAAGGATTATGCCGCTGATCTGCAGTCCAAGATTGATCTGGATTTTAACTACCGCACACACCGAGCAGAGGGCAAAGACAAAGGCCCCATGAGCTTGATCGAGATGCTATTCGAGCAAAGTCCGCAACAAGCCGATGAACTTCCCCAAGAGCCGAAAATACTACCGACTCACCAACTGTAAGGAGTAATCCATGAAATTGTTGCCAAAACTGCTTGCCGCCACCTCCATCTTTGCCGCCACGGCCGCGATTGCGGGGCCACCTGTAACAGTAACCTTCAAGAACCAAGGGACCGCAAACGCGACCTACACCATCGAGAAGGGCGCACGTCGTGCCCCGCCAGAGAGTTAGGGAGATATTTTTCAATATGGGAATTACTCGCTCCCCAATACGGTAAGACTGGCTGATGCCTTCCAGCGTCATCAGGGCTTGCGCTTTACATTCTGGTGAACTGTTCATTGGGGAACCCAGGTCATCTCGGAAAACGGAGTAGAACGTGCATCACGCGCGCATCGAGGCTGGAATCCAGCGGTACAGGGTCGGCACCGACACACCAAGGTTTTTCGCCACATCCCGAGGCGGGATGCCGCTGGCCAGGAGTTTCTTGGCAGATTCGATTTTGCTGTCGGTCATTTGGCGTTTGCGGCCGCCCTTGCGACCAAGCTGGCGAGCGACCTCCAGCCCGGCGCGGGTGCGTTCCACCGTCAGCTCCCGTTCCATTTCGGCCAAGCTAGCCATGACGTGGAAGAAGAACCGACCTGATGGGGTGCCGGTGTCGATGGCGTCGGTGAGGCTCTTGAACTGGACGCCTTGCCGATGCAATTCGCTAACCAGATCGACCAGGTTCTTGACGCTGCGCCCCAAGCGATCCAGCTTCCAGACAACAAGGGTGTCGCCCTCGCGCAGCAGTTCCAGCGCTTTGGTGAGTCCGGGCCGCTCGGCTCGGCTACCGCTGATCTTGTCGTCGAAGACCTTCTTGCAGCCCGCTTTGGTCAAGGCTTCGAGTTGAAGATCAAGGTTCTGATCCTGAGTCGAGACCCGTGCATAGCCGATCAGCATGGCTTGGCGCGCACAGGGTCGTTTCGATTGTCGGCATCGGCATCCCGGCGCACAGCGGGCAGTTGCTTCAGCAGCTCCGGCAATGCCGTTTGCACCGTCTCCCACACCACATCGAGGTTGATGTCGAAATATCCGTGGGCGATGCGGTTGCGCATACCGCGCATGCTGCGCCACGGCACTTCGGGGTGAGCCTGAGCGAACTCGGCGTAGCTGTCCATTACCTTTGTGGCGGCCTCACCGATGATGATTAGACTCATGATGACGGCCTGCTGAGTGCGCTTGTCAGTCAAAAAGTCGTCTTTGGCCAGACCCTCCACGAAGGCGCAGGCATCGGTCGCGGCCTGCTGCATGTGGTCGAGGTAGTCAGGAAGGCGGTTCTCGTTCATAGCGGTTGCGCCTCCGCGAGTACCTTGGCCCGGAATTTCGGCGGCAAATCGGCAGGGGTCAGCAGATCGACGTGAATACCAAGCAGCGATTCCAGTTCGTCTTGCAGTCCGCCCAGGTCGAACAACGTCGTGCCAGGCAACGCATCGACCAAAAGATCGAGATCGCTACCGTCACGATCGGTGCCGCGTAGCACCGATCCGAAGACGCGCGGGTTCGCTGTTCGGAAGCGGCTCACCGCTTCGCGCACCGCGCTTCGCTTCATGTCGAGCACAACGGACGGTCGCATGGGCATCCTTTCTTATCGAAACTCGTTGAAATGATATGCGGATAAGAATAGAGTTTCAAGAACTATTTTTGAGAATTGCAATACCTTGATTTCCCGTGCCACGCCGGTTGCCTTGGCGAGCTTTTCATAAACGAACGTTTTCAAGAAGAAGGAAGCCGCATGCCCCGCCGTTCGATCCTCTCCGCCGCCGAGCGCGAAAGCTTGTTGGCGTTGCCCGATACGCAAGACGAACTCATCCGGCACTACACGTTCAGCGAGCCCGACCTGTCACTGATCCGCCAGCGGCGCGGTGACGCCAACCGCCTGGGTGTCGCGGTGCAGTTGTGCTTACTGCGCTTCCCCGGCCAGGGCCTGCTGCCCGGCGCTGAGGTGCCGACGCCCCTGCTGCAATGGATCGGGCGGCAACTGCGGCTCAATCCGGCGTGTTGGCCGCAGTATGCAGAGCGGGAGGAAACCCGGCGCGAACACCTGCTCGAACTGCGGGCGTACCTGGGCATGGAGCCGTTCGGCCTGGCGCATTACCGGCAGGCCGTCCATGCCACGACCGAGTTGGCCTTACAGACCGACAAGGGCGCTGTGCTGGCCAGCACTATCCTCGACTCGCTGCGACACCGACACATCATTTTGCCGACGCTGGATGTTGTCGAGCGTGTCTGTGCCGAAGCGATCACACGCGCCAACCGGCGCATCTACGATTCCTTGGCCGAACCGCTGTCGGACGTGCATCGCCGCTGCCTCGACGATCTGCTCAAGCGCCGGGACAACGGCAAGACGACCTGGCTGGCTTGGCTGCGCCAGTCGCCCATCAAGCCGAATTCCCGGCACATGCTGGAACACATCGAGCGACTCAAGGCATGGCAAGCGCTCGATCTGCCTTCCGGCATCGAGCGGCTGGTTCACCAGAACCGGCTGCTCAAGATTGCCCGTGAGGGTGGACAGATGACGCCCGCCGACTTGGCCAAGTTCGAGTCGCAGCGGCGGTATGCCACCCTGGTAGCGCTCGCCATTGAGGGCATGGCCACGGTCACAGACGAAATCATCGACCTGCACGACCGTATCCTGGGCAAGCTGTTCAACGCAGCCAAGAACAAGCATCAGCAGCAGTTCCAGGCATCCGGCAGGGCGATCAACGCCAAGGTGCGGCTGTTCGGGCGCATCGGCCAGGCGCTGATCGAGGCCAAGCAAGCTGGCCGCGATCCGTTCGCCGCCATCGAGGTCGTCATGTCCTGGGATGCCTTCGCCGAGAGTGTCACCGAGGCGCAGAAGCTCGCGCAGCCCGAGGACTTCGATTTCCTGCACCGCATCGGCGAGAGCTACGCCACGCTGCGCCGCTACGCACCGGAATTTCTCGGCGAGCTCAAGCTGCGGGCCGCGCCGGCTGCCAAGGATGTGCTGGAGGCCATCGAGGTGCTGCGCGGCATGAACAGCGACAACGCCCGCAAGGTGCCTGCCGATGCGCCGACCGACTTCATCAAGCCGCGCTGGCGGAAACTGGTCATGACCGACACCGGCATCGACCGGCGCTACTACGAGCTGTGCGCGCTGTCGGAGTTGAAGAACGCGCTGCGTTCCGGCGACATCTGGGTGCAGGGGTCGCGCCAGTTCAAGGACTTCGAGGACTACCTGGTGCCGCCCGCGAAATTCGCAAACCTCAAGCTGGCCAGCGAATTGCCGCTGGCCGTGGCCACTGACTGCGACCAGTACCTGCATGAACGGCTGACGCTGCTGGAAACACAGCTTGCCACCGTCAACCGCATGGCGCTGGCGAACGAACTGCCGGATGCCATCATCACCGAGTCTGGCCTGAAGATCACGCCGCTCGATGCGGCGGTGCCCGACACCGCGCAGGCGCTGATCGACCAGACGGCGATGATCCTGCCGCACGTCAAGATCACCGAATTGCTGCTGGAGGTGGACGAATGGACGGGCTTCACCCGGCACTTCGCGCACCTGAAATCAGGCGATCTGGCCAAGGACAAGAACCTGCTGCTGACCACGATCCTCGCCGACGCGATCAACCTGGGCCTGACCAAGATGGCGGAGTCCTGCCCCGGCACGACCTACGCCAAGCTGGCATGGTTGCAAGCCTGGCACATCCGCGACGAAACCTATGGGGCGGCACTGGCCGATCTGGTCAACGCGCAGTTCCGGCATCCCTTCGCCGAGCATTGGGGCGACGGCACCACGTCATCGTCGGACGGACAGAACTTCCGAACCGGCAGCAAGGCCGAGAGCACCGGCCACATCAACCCGAAATACGGGAGTAGCCCAGGGCGGACGTTCTACACCCACATTTCCGACCAGTACGCTCCATTTCACACCAAGGTCGTGAACGTCGGCGTGCGCGACTCAACCTACGTACTCGACGGCCTGCTGTACCACGAATCCGACCTGCGCATCGAGGAGCACTACACCGACACGGCAGGGTTCACGGATCACGTCTTCGCCCTGATGCACCTCTTGGGTTTCCGCTTCGCGCCGCGCATCCGCGACCTGGGCGACACCAAGCTCTACATCCCGAAGGGCGACGCCGCCTACGAGGCGTTGAAACCGATGATCGGCGGCACGCTCAACATCAAGCACGTCCGCGCCCATTGGGATGAAATTCTGCGGCTGGCCACCTCGATCAAGCAGGGCACCGTGACGGCTTCCCTGATGTTGCGCAAACTCGGCAGCTACCCGCGCCAGAACGGCCTGGCCGTGGCGCTGCGCGAGCTGGGCCGCATTGAACGCACGCTGTTCATCCTGGACTGGCTGCAAAGCGTCGAGCTGCGCCGCCGCGTGCATGCCGGGCTGAACAAGGGCGAAGCCCGCAACGCGCTGGCTCGCGCCGTGTTCTTCAACCGCCTGGGCGAAATCCGCGACCGCAGTTTCGAGCAGCAGCGCTACCGCGCCAGCGGTCTCAACCTGGTGACGGCGGCCATCGTGCTGTGGAACACGGTTTACCTGGAGCGGGCCGCGAACGCCTTGCGTGGCCACGGTCAAGCCGTCGATGACGGCCTGTTGCAGTACCTGTCGCCGCTGGGCTGGGAGCACATCAACCTGACCGGCGATTACCTCTGGCGCAGCAGCGCCAAGATCGGCGCGGGCAAGTTCAGGCCGCTACGGCCGCTGCAACCGGCTTAACGTACGATTTTTTCCGTTTTCTGAGGCGACCCCAATTCCGGCTCTGGCCATGGCATCCTCGAATTTCGTACCGTATTACGTAATATGATATTACATACTATGATTACGCAACGCAATGTTTTAAATATACGAAATCTAAGACGTGATAATGGTTGATTATTTAGTGTGATGGCTGATTTTTTGAAATTTTGTCCTTGGAGCAGTACGAATCGTAGATAACTGAAGATTGCCTCAGGCTCTTGCCCGTTCAGCGTACTCCCGGGCTATCGCACCCAGCCCGCCCATGGCGAAGTGGAACAGGTGGTCGGCAACCATCTGGGGAGGCATCTGAAAAACCTCTTTCAAAGGCCCCGGGAAGGTGCGCCCGCCGACCAGCAGCATCAGGCAGGGGGTAATCACGTTCATCAGGCAACGGGTCACGGCCGGATCTTCTGCAGGTATTCCGGTAATCTCGCTGAGTAGTCGTTTGACGAGCAACATCTTGGGCAGCGCTTCATCCTGGAACAGCACCTGCAGATGTGAACTTGGCGCCAACACCTCCCTGGCAAGGACACGCAGCTGCCAGGCTTGAGGTTCTTGCATGGCCTGCGCGACCAGTTGCTCTATCAGCACACGCAATTTCGATTCTGGTGGCGATTCGCTACCAACCAGTTGCTGCAGGTCGGCCATGCCCAGCAGCTGGCCATGGGCCGCTGCCAATACGGCCTGGTACAGGCCGCTGCGGTTGCCGAAGTGATAGTTGATGGAAGCCAGATCCACCTGCGCCCGGGCGGCGATGTCCTTGTTGGACGTTTCGGCGTAGCCCGTTTCGGCGAACAGCTCACCTGCAGCCTCCAGTATTCGTGTTTTTGTGGCTTCGCCATCCGAACGAAGTCCGCGTGCGGGTTTGATCATCCCTTGTTTTCCAAAGTAGATAAGGCTTGCATTGTCGAATAGATTAACTTTAAAATCAATTTAATATCTGGTGCGCAATACATCCTCCCCTCATGTCCCTTTCTGGATATTCATCATGAAAAAACCGCTCATTGCCCTTGTTCTCCTGGTTGTGTTGGCCTTGGGTGCTTGGGCGTGGATGCACCAGCGAAACCAGGGCCACGACGATGCGCTGGTGCTGCACGGCAACGTGGACATCCGCCAGATTGCGTTGGCCTTCGATGGCAGTGGCCGTGTGGCTGAATTGCGCGTCGAGGAAGGCGATCGCGTGAACGCAGGAGTCGTGCTGGGAGTGCTGGATACCCGCACCCTGGCCTTGCAGGCCGAACAGGCACAAGCGCAGATTGGTGTTCAGCAGCAAACCCTGCAACGTTTGCGCAATGGTGCACGGCCGCAGGAAATCGCCCAGGCCAGGAGCCGTGTGACTGCAGCCCAGGTCGATGCCGCACAGGCCGAGCAGGATCTGCAACGTTTGCAAGGCATCGCCGCCAACACGCAGGGGCGTGGTGTCAGTGCGCAAGATCTGGACCGCGCCAAAAGCCATCTGCAGGTTGTCCAGGCCAAGCTGACGGATCAACAAGAAGCCTTGCGTCTGACAGAACTGGGACCGCGCGCAGAGGACGTGGCCGGCGCCGAGGCGCAGCTCAAGGCGGCGCAGGCGCAACTGGCCTTGCTGCAGCACCAGATCGCTCAAGGCCAACTCAAGGCGCCGGCAGACGCCGTGGTGCGTTCGCGCCTGCTCGAACCCGGCGACATGGCGACACCGCAGAAACCTGTGCTGGCCCTGGCGCTGACCCAGCCCAAGTGGGTGCGTGTCTATGTGGGCGAGCCTGACCTGGGTCGGGTCAAACCCGGTATGCCGGCACGTGTGACCACGGATGGCTCCCCCGGCCAGTCCATCGCGGGCAAGATCGGCTACATCTCCTCGGTGGCCGAGTTCACGCCCAAGTCGGTACAGACTGAAGCGTTGCGCACCAGCCTTCTCTACGAGCTGCGCGTACTGGTCGATGACCCGCAGGATGTGCTGCGCCTGGGGCAGCCGGCCACCGTCCACCTGACAGCGGGCACCGCGCAATGAGCGATGGCGGCGCGACGGTCGTCGCCGATGGGCTGCGCAAGACCTTCGAGGCGCCGGGCGGCGGTCCCTTGCATGCGGTGGGCGGCTTGTCGCTGACGGTGCGGGCGGGTGAGTTGACGGCCCTGGTCGGCCCGGACGGTGCCGGCAAGACCACCTTGATGCGCATGATGGCCGGACTGCTCAAGCCCGATGCGGGGACATTGCGCGTGCTGGGCATCGACGTCGCCCACGACCCGCAAACGGTGCAGGACCGCATCAGCTACATGCCGCAGCGCTTCGGCCTGTACGAAGACCTGAGCGTGCAGGAAAATCTGGACCTCTACGCCGATCTGCACGGCGTGCCGCAGGCAGTGCGCCGCGAGCGCTTCGCGCGCATGCTGGAAATGACCGACATGGCGCGCTTTACCGCACGTCCGGCCGGCAAGCTCTCGGGCGGCATGAAGCAGAAGCTGGGTCTGGCCTGCACGCTGGTGCGCTCGCCGGACTTGCTGCTGCTGGACGAGCCCAGCGTGGGCGTCGATCCGCTGTCGCGCCGCGATCTGTGGCAGATCGTGCAGCAGCTGGTCGATGACGAAAGGCTGAGCGTGATCGTCAGCACCGCCTACATGGACGAGGCCGAGCGCTGCACCCAGGTGTTCGTGATGCACAAAGGCCTGCTGCTCGCCGAAGGTGCTCCGGGCGCGCTGCGCGAACGCGCCCGAGGGGTGACCTATGTGGCCACGCCACCGTCCGGTATGCCCGCCCGCGACCTGCAGGCACGATTGATCGACGCCGATCGATTGATCGTCGATGCGGTGCCCAAAGGCGGCGCGGTGTGGTTCATCCGCCAGCCCAAGGTGGAAACCCACGTGCTGGACGGACTGCTCGGCGACATCGACTACCAGCCGCGCCCGGAAGAACTCGAAGACGCTTTCATGATGATGCTGCGCCAGCAACATGCCGAGGGCGCGGAGTCGACGACCCGGGTATCGGCATCGTCTCCCGGAGCGCCCACGTCGTCCCCGCAGATGTCCTCGAATGGCAATGGGAACGGGCCGGTGATCGTGGTGCGCGATCTGGTACGCACGTTTGGCGACTTCACCGCTGTCGCCAGCACCTCCTTCGATGTGGCGCGGGGCGAGATCTTCGGTCTGCTCGGTCCCAACGGAGCAGGCAAGACAACCACCTTCCGCATGCTCTGCGGTCTGCTGCCGGCCAGCAGCGGGCATTTGGAAGTGGCCGGCATGAATCTGCGCACGGCGCGCGCCCAGGCACGGGCGCGCATCGGCTACGTGTCGCAAAAGTTCGCGCTCTACGGCAACCTGACGGTGCGCGAGAACCTGGAATTTTTCGGCGGTGCCTATGGGCTGCGCGGCCAGGCGCTGCGCACGCGAGTGGCGGCCACGCTCGCCCAGTTCGGCCTGGAGCCCACCGCCATCAGCGGCCTGCTGCCAGGTGGCTACAAGCAGCGCCTGGCCATGGCCACCGGCCTGCTGCACGAGCCAGACATCCTGTTCCTCGATGAGCCCACCAGCGGCATCGACCCGCTGGCGCGGCGCGCCTTCTGGCGCACCATCACCGCGCTCGCCCAGGCGGGGGTGACGGTCATCGTCACCACGCACTTCATGGAAGAGGCCGAGTATTGCGACCGCATCGCCATCCAGGATGCCGGCAAGGTGCTGGCGCTTGGCACGCCGCAGGCGGTGCGCGAGCAGGCAGGCGGTGACGGCGGCACCGACATGAACAGCGCCTTCATTTCCATCGTCGAGCAGGGTCGCGCCGACGGCCGGGACAGGAACCCGGGAGGCCGCGCATGAGGCATCCGGAGTTCATGCGGCGTTTCATCGCCCTGCTGCGCAAGGAAGTGCGCCAGATGCTGCGCGACAAGAGCAACCTGGCGGTGGGACTGCTGCTGCCGATTGCGCTGATTCTGCTGTTCGGCTACGGCCTGTCTTTCGATGTGAAGAACGCGCCGGTCGCGGTGGTGCTGGAAGACAGCGCGCCCGATGCGCGCGCGGCGGTCGCGGGTTTCCAGGGAACGATCTACCTCTCACCGGTGTGGGTCACACACATGACCGAAGCCGAGCGCTTGCTGCGCGCAGGCGAGGTGGACGCCATCGTGCGCGTGCCGCAGGACTTCTCGCGCCGGCTCGCAGCAGGCGATGCCCGCATCCAGCTGGTGCTCAACGGCGTCAACTCGACCACCGCGCAGACCGTGGAGGGCTACGTCAACAGCGCCATCGCTACTTGGGCGCAAAAGCAGGTTGACCGTGCTGGTAACAAGCCACCCGCGCTGGGGCGCGTGGAGGTGGTGCAGCGCATGTGGTTCAACGAAACCGGCAACAGCAGCTGGTATCTGGTGCCCGGACTGATCGTTCTGGTGCTAACGCTGATCGGCGCCTTCCTCACGTCGCTGCTGATCGCGCGCGAATGGGAGCGCGGCACGCTGGAGTCGCTGTTCGTCACACCCGTGCGGCCGCTGGAACTCATCTTCGCCAAGCTGGCGCCGTACCTGGTGGTCGGTGCCATCGACCTGGTGCTGTGCCTGCTGGCGGCGCGCTTCCTGTTCGAGGTGCCACTGCGCGGCTCCCTGCCCATCCTGTGCCTGGCCTCGATGCTTTACCTGCTCGTCTCGCTGCTGCTGGGGCTGTTCATTTCCGGCAAGACGCGCAACCAGTTCGAGGCCAGCCAGCTGGCCATGCTGGTCAGCTTCATGCCGGCCATGATGCTCTCCGGCTTCGTGTTCGACCTGCGCAACGTCCCGCTGGTCATCCAGGTCGTAGCGCAACTACTGCCCGCCACGCATTTCATGGGCCTGATCAAGACGCTGTTCCTGGCGGGCGACCATGGGCCGACCATCCTGCGCAGCGTCGCCATCCTTTCCCTCTACGCCGTGGTGCTGGTGTTCGCCACACAGCGCACGCTGCGCAAGTCACTGGACTGACAGCCATGGCTTCCTTCATTGTCACATTCACCCAGATCATCGCCTTGGTGCGCAAAGAGCTCCTTGCACTCATCAAGGAGCCGGCCAGCCGTGCGCTGCTGATTGCCCCGGCCTTCCTGCAAGCCCTGCTATATGGCTATGGCGCCACTTACGACCTCACGCACGTGCCTTATGCCGTGCTGGATCAAAGCCGCAGTGCGGCGTCGACCGAGCTGCTGGCGCGGATCGATGGCACCGGCGTGTTCGTGCGCGCCGCCACGCTCACCTCGCCGCGGCAGATCGCCGAGATGGTCGATGCAGAAAAGGCCTTGCTGGTGCTCAGTATTCCGCCGGACTTCGCGGCACGGCTGGGTTCTGGCCAGCCCGCGCCCCTGCAGCTCATTCTGGACGGGCGCAACTCCTCGACGGCGGGTTCGGCCGCCAGCCACGTCGGCGCCATCGTGGCCGCCTACAATGCCTCGCTGGGCACCGGTGCCCCAGGCATTCGCGTGGAACGGCGCGCCTGGTTCAACCCCAACCTGGAGTCACGCTGGAACATGATGCCTGGACTGATTGCCGCGCTGAGCATGTTGCAGACCCTGCTGCTGGCGGCGCTGTCGGTGGCGCGCGAACGCGAGCAAGGCACCTTCGACCAGTTGCTGGTGACGCCGCTCACCCCGATGCAGATCCTGATCGGCAAGGCGCTGCCTTCCATCCTGATCGGACTGCTGCAGTCCACCATCATCTTCCTGATCATCCGTTTCTGGTTCGAGATCCCGATGCAGGGCTCGGTGGGGCTGCTCTACTTCGGGCTGATCGTCTTCACCGTCGCGTCCGTTGGCGTGGGCCTGTCGATATCCGCCCTGTCGCTGACCATGCAACAGGCGATGCTCTACACCTTCCTGCTGATCATGCCGCTGATGCTGCTCTCCGGCCTGTTCACGCCGGTGCGCAACATGCCTGAGGTGCTGCAGCTTGCCACCTACGCCAATCCGCTGCGCTTCGGCATGGACATCGTGCGCCGCGTCTATCTCGAAGGCGCAGGCCTCATCGATATCTGGCGCCAATTCATCCCCCTGCTGGTGCTGGCCGCCACCACGCTGCCGCTGGCGGCCTGGCTGTTCCGCAACCGGCTTTCCTGATCGTAGGTATCCGCATGTTTGACCTCCAACACTCCCCTCTTCAACCACGGCACTTCGGCTTGGCGGCCTCCGCACTCGCCCTGGCCCTGGCCTTGACCGGTTGTGCCGTCGGGCCGGATTTCGTCAGGCCCACGCCCGCAGCACCGGATGACTGGACGAGCTGGCGCAGCGGCGATGCCTCGCTGCGCATCCCGGGCGAAGCTACCCAGGCATTGCCAGCAATATGGTGGCAGGCCTTCGACGACGCAACCCTCAATGCCTTGCAGCGCCGTGCTTTCGCTGCCAGCCCGGACCTGCAGACGGCCGCGCTGCACTTCGCCCAGGCACGCGCGCAGCGCAGCACGGTGGCCGCGCAGCGCGGGCCGGAAGTCAACGCCAGCGGCAGCGCCACCCGCCAGCGCCAGAGCGAGAGCGGTGCCAGCACGCGCATGCTCGGCATCATGGGGGCCGACCCCCGCCTCACCGAGCTGCTGGCCGAGCCGTTCACGCTGTACCAGGCGGGTTTCGACGCTTCGTGGGAGCTGGATTTGTGGGGCCGCGTACGCCGCTCGGTGGAAGCCGCCGACGCCGATGTCGGCCAGCAGGCTGCACTGCTCGACCAGGCCCGCCTCAGCCTGGCCAGCGACGTGGCGCGCAACTACTTTGAGCTGCGCACCGCCCAGCGGCAGATTCGCTTGATGCGCGAGGATATCGCCGCGCTGGAAGAGCGCGCCGGGCTGTTGCAGGCGCGTGTCGAGGGCGGCGTTCTCGATCACACCGACTTGCAACGCCAGCGCGCCGAACTGGCCGCGCTGAAGGCGCAGTTGCCGCCGCTGCTGGCACAGGAAGCCGCCAGCGCCAACCAGATCGCCCTGCTGCTGGGCGAGCGCCCGGGTGCGCTGCAAGCCGAACTGGTGCCACGCGATGCCGGCGCCAGGACTGCGCTGCCCGACCTCGCCCTCGGTCTGCCATCGGAAGTGGCGCTGCGCCGCCCCGACATCCGCACCGCCGAAGCGCACCTGCACGGCGCCACCGCCAACATCGGCATTGCCAAGGCCAATCTGTATCCCAGCATCCGGCTTGGTGCCAAATTCGGGTTCGAGTCCTACCTAAGTGGCGAATTCTCCGACTGGGGCAGTCGCACCTGGTCGATCGGCCCCAGCCTCAACCTGCCGATCTTCGATCATGGCCGGCGCACAGCCACCGTGCAATTGCGCGAGCTGCAACAACAGGAAGCGGCGGTGAATTACCAGAAAACCGTGCTGAAAGCCTGGCAGGAGATCGACGATGCGCTGTCCGCCTACCGCGCCGAACAACAGCAGGCTCAGGAACTCAAAGCCCGCAGCGACGCGGCCGGCGATGCCTACCGGCTTGCCCAGGCGCGCTACGACGGCGGAATCAGTGATTTCACCGCTGTGCTCGACGCGCAGCGCAGCTATCTGCAAGCGCGTCGCGATCTGGTTAGTAGCGAAGGTCGTTTGAACACGCGCTATGTGACCGTCAACAAGGCAATCGGCAATGCGCCATTGCGGGAAGAAGATACGACGCAATGAGGTACCTGGAAAGGCCTCCGTGGACCTGCGCGGGCCTGCTCGACAGGCGTGGGCGCCTCGTCAGGTACTTGTGGTTGCTCGCCATCGCGGCGCTCTGTGCTGGATGCGCTGGCGTCAAGGTGCGGACCGTCGGCGCGAAAGACTGCATGTCGGAGCGGCGCGGTGACGTGCTGACCACCGGCAAGCTCAGCACATCGGCACGTGACGTACTTACGAGCCTCGCGGTCCAGCCAGATCGGTGCCAGCAGAGCGTCGATCCTTGTGTTCAGGCATTGACACACACGGACGGCACAACTTGCCACGCTGGCAGAAAAAGTTGTTAACAACGCAATCTTGACCATGTGGCGAGCAATCAATTTATTGACCAAATATGTATTTTCGCCATAAAATTCGCCATAAAATTCTGCACCATATAAGGCAATTTTGTGGGAACAAAAACAAACAAAGGCGAGATTGACGATCTTGAAATTGATTTCGCCAATTTAGCCCGCCTTGCCGCCTCAGATGCGCAAGAGGATACCCGTCTGCTGCTGGCGCGGCTCATCCGGAAATACCGCCAACAACGCCCCGAACTGGCTTCGCTTCTCGATCAGTCCCTGAAAGCATCCCAGACCCGCTCGGCAGGTAACGCCATCCTGCGTCGTGGCGCACCGATAACGGACGCCGGCGAGGCACCGCTACCCGTCGACGGCGATTCCCGTTTGGCGCTGATCCGGGTCTTCGATGACCGCGTCGGATTGCCTCCACCGATTCTTCCCGGCAGTGTTCATGACGCCATCGGTGCCATCATTCGCGAACGACAGGAACGTGAGCGGTTGGCCGCCCGTGGCATTAGCCCGACCCGTTCAGCCATCCTGGTAGGCCCTCCCGGTGTCGGCAAGACACTCTCGGCCCGCTGGATTGCCAGCGCTTTAGGCAAACCTCTGTGGGTACTCGACCTGACGGCGGTTATGAGTAGCCTGCTCGGCAAGACGGGCAACAACCTGCGGGCAGCCTTGGATCATGCCAAACAACACGCTGCCGTTCTGCTACTCGACGAGATCGATGCCATCGCCAAGCGGCGCAGCGACGAGTCGGATATTGGCGAACTGAAGCGCCTGGTTACCGTCATGCTCCAGGAAGTCGATCAGTGGCCCGATACCGGCCTGCTGCTGGCTGCCACCAACCACCCGGAACTGGTTGATCCAGCTTTGTGGCGACGTTTCGATCTGGTCCTCAAGTTCGATGCACCGGATGCTGCGGCGATTGCAACGGCCATCCAGCGATTCCTCGGCGACGATCTGACCTTATTCGCGTCCTGGATCGATGTCCTGGCTGCTGGGTTGCAGGGACAGTCTCTCTCAGACGTGGAGCGCAGCATCAACGCTTTGCGTCGCGGCCATGCCTTACAGATGGCGCCGCTGGAACAGTTGATCGGATCAGCCCTGGGTCAGCGTCAGGAAGCCTTGAGCAAGGCAGAACGCCTCAACCTCGCGATTGCGCTGGCCAAGGCGGGGCGACATACGCATATGCAGATCAGCCAAATGACGGGCGTCGCTCGCGACACCATTCGCAAACACGCGGGGCCTTCCCCCCGTAAAGGCAGAGGGCTCAAGTAAATGACCACGCGATACCTGATCGGCCGCGCCGAGTTGCTGACCTATCCGATCGAAGCGCCCAAGAAGAAGGTTGGCGACAAGGCGCACCCCTATACGCTCACCGAGGCCAAGCGCATCATCGTGCCGGAGATCGAGACTGCCAACCGCATTTTCCAGGAGCTCCCAGCGAAGGCTTGTGCCGATGATCTGGCGGTGGCTCGTCTGGTATTGCATCCGGCTTATCTGGCCAAGTCGTATTTCCCGAAGCTGCTGCTCGATCAGGTGGGACTCTCGTCAGTTGGATCGCGCACCCGTCGCATTCAGCCGCGTCGCCAGACCCAGAAGGGGTCGTCTCAGAAAACGGAAAATAAAGCACGTTAAGCCGATTGCATTGGCCGCCGAATCGTAGTGGTAGGCGAGCCTCTTGCCACCGGCCGTGGTGTTGGTGAGCCGTCCCAGACGTAGTTGATGGTGTGGCTGTTGTCGGCGTACTTGGCCTGGGTACGACGGCCCAGCAGGTCGTAGGCGAAGGCGACGTTGTCGGCGGCCGTGGGGTAGCTGCGGCTGGTCAGGCGGTGCAGGTTGTCGTAGGCGAGCGTGATGGTTTCGCCGCTGCGCTTTCGGTGGCTCGTGAGGCTGCCGACGGCGTTGTAGGTGAATTGCTCGTAGTCGGTGGTCGATGAGGTGCCAACCGTGGTGGGGTGCGGGTAGCGCAGCTTCACCCGGCGGTCGTGGCCGTCATATTCGTAGGTGGTGCGGTTGCCCTTGGCGTCGGTCAGCCAGCTGGGCCGCCGTGCGGATCAGCCGGCCGTCGTTGTCATAGCCAAAGCGCGTCTGCTTGCCCAGCGCGTCGGTCGTCTGCGTGATGCGGCGCTGCGCATCGAAGGCGTGCGTGGTGGTGTCGGTGACGTCCGTGCGCGGGCCGTTGACCTGGGTGAGGTTGCCCACCCCGTCGTAGGTGAAGGCGGTGGTGTGCGCTCGCTCGCCAGATCCCGGCCGTCGTAGGCGGTGAGAGGTGGCCCTGGGGGGCGCCGACGACGCTCGGGTGCGGCTGCCTTGCCGGGAGGCAAAAGACAAGACCTGACCCTGTGCGCGTGACCCCGCTGTCGGCCATCAGCTGGCTCGAAGTGCTGCAGGGCATGCGCAACAAGGCCGAGCTCGTGGTGGTGAAGAAGATGCTGCAGCACCGCGCGGCAACCTTGCTGCCGGTGTCGGAAGCCATGACGCAACGCGCCATCGATCTCATGGAATCGCTGACCTTGAGTCACGGGCTGCAGATGGGCGATGCGCTCATCGCCGCCACCGCACTCGATCACGGACTGCCGGTGCTCACCGCCAACGTCAAACACTTCTCGGCAGTCACCGGCCTTACCGTCGAGGCGTTCGTGCCTTGATCACTTGGCAGCGTTCAACAGATCGTGAAGACCAATGGCCTGCGGATCATTAAGAAGCACGCGGCCCTCTGGCGCCAGATAGCTCAGCTCAAATCGTCCAGCACCGTCGTCAACTGTTCGAGCACCGTCCAGCACAGCAAGCAGTCCAAACACGGCCTCATGGACGGCCGCCGAGATGATGCCGTCTACCTGAGCCGCATCTGCAGCAGGCAGAGCGTTGTACCAGTCTGATCTGATCCGCTCAGCTGGCGGCACGCGTCGTCCTGGCGGGCTCTTCAGATTGGCGATGGTGTCCTCAATCGCAGCGTCTTTGACGTAGCGGCTGATCGCGGTCACGAAGTCTTCGCTGTTCATCGTGCGGCACCTATCTCCCGAACGCGCCGGGGTACATCTCTTTGTTCAGGTCGATCAACTGGCGTAGCGAGCTGTTCGGTGCGTTCGTGTTGTTCCGCAAGTCACGAATGTCTCGCGCAAGTAGGTCACGTGCAGAGCCTGTGTAGTCGCCCTTCAGGGTCGACAGCCTCGAGTGCTCGCCTCGCGGTAGTGCTATGGAAGGGCCGGTGGCCGGGTCGTAGCCCTTGACCGCTTGGCCAGCCGGGTGCTTCTGCATCGCGTGGTGGATGTCGAGACCATCACCAGCAGCCGATCGCCCCTTGAGAGCGCCGAAAGTGCCGACCTCGTACTTGCCTACCCCCTTTGCGGCAAGTCAGCGAGAGCCTAAGGCAACAGCCCCAGCCTCTCCAAGATTGGTCCGATGGACTCTTCAGTCAGTTCGACACTGTTCAAGATGCTGCGAACTCTCTCGATGTCTCGCTACTTGGCCTCATGCGGTTAAAACGCCTATCCGTGTCCGGTATATTGGCCCAAGGGGACCACTCGCAGGGGATACTTGATGCGACAGGACGACG
>CZCA01000519.1_pt1 | contig 18290 bp, 8 predicted proteins | sample 591981 | NCBI WGS metagenome assembly CZCA01 (sample SAMEA3556810, study PRJEB10932) | anaerobic digester metagenome
GAAATCCCGCCCGCATTTCTCCAATTTTGCAGAGGGGAAAAGTAGGGTGTTCTGAAATATTTTACTTGCGAGCCGGTTTTGCGAAAACAATTCCGCCTTCTAAAACGTCGATTTCATGCGGCCTCCCTTAGGGGCTCCTATGGGTCTCCTTTGGAATCCACAAGTAACCCATGGAAAACCCAAGAGTTACGCAAACGAGAGCCAAGGAGTCCCGAGAGGCGGTCAACCATTGCGAAAAGTCAACCTTTGACTCAAATATCGGACATGGGTCAAACAATTAAAGGCTACTAAAATGGTAGGTGATCTGCCGGCCAGGAACGAAATATTAGTTGACAAATAAGTGCAACCAAATAATCATTGAAATCAATGATGAATATGTAATAAAAGAATTTGAAGACATCTATCAACTAAATAGCTTGGGAGAGTCTCAGAGAGCTCTTTTCTGAGGATCTAACCTGAGCTAATAAAACAACAAGGAGAATCAAAATGAACATCGAACCGTCAGAATCAAAAGAGATCTTTAACTCTCAGCGTCTACCCAAGGTACGTTATCCAGCCGTTAGTATTCTATCTGCCATCCTAAATGTAATAGCCTGGATTGGTGCGGCCGTATTTGTTATCTGGTTTATTGTATCACTCGCAAAAGCAATCGACTGGGATTCATCAACAATGAAATTAGCCAGCTTCGGCAAGTTGCTTACAGGCGTGGTGTGGTTTATTTTCGGCAAAGCTATATCTGAGTTATTGATAGTCTTCTCCGACATATCCATCAGTGCCAGAGAAATACTGATCCACCTGAACGAACGGGACAGCAAGGAGTGATCTTGAAACTTCCCATAGAAGCTTAGATAGCTTCTCAAATTCTTATTAACAATCAAAAGACCCGGCATCCGAGGAGATAACCGGGTCTTTACTATTATTAAAGGGTTTATTAGCCTACTTGAGCATGATCATCTTGCGGGTGCTGGAATATTTGCCAGCTCTCATGCGATAGTAATAAACTCCGCTGGCGACGCTGCGTCCGCCGCTGTCTCTTCCATCCCAGATGACGGTATAATTGCCTGCGGTCATATTTTCATTTACCAAGGTTTTCACCAGTTTACCCTGGACGTTGAAGACCTCGATACTCACCTTGGCCGGCTCTTTCAAGCTGAAGCTGATGGTGGTTTCGGGGTTGAAGGGGTTGGGGTAGTTACCGTCCAGGCTGGTAGCTACAGGAATCTGGGCGTTGTCATCGTTATCCACGGCAGTCATGATGAAGTTTTGCGTGGTGGTCTGGTTTGCATAGACGATGACGTTTTCCACGGTCTCGGTATTGTAGTTCGGATGGCTCGCTACCAGTGTGTAGGTTCCTTCCTCAACCTGCATGCTGTAGGCGCCGCTGTCGTTGCTTCTGACTATTCCGGCGATGGTGCCGATGTGGGTGACCTTGATGAGAGCTTCAGACAAGGCTGCAGGGGAGAGGGCGCCGCCGGTGTAAACGGCTTTTACAGCCCATCTGTAGCTTCCGTCCGGCACATTTTGCCAGCCAGTGTCAGAATAGCTTGTTTCCGTGAGCGGCTCCGGAGTCAGGGAAGTCCAAAGATTCTCGTTTCCTTCTGCGCCTTGTGACAGTCTCCACACTCTGTAGCCCAGGAGAGCACGGTCTCCGCGGGTAGATGTGTCGATCCTGCTTAAGGGACCGACGTTTCTACCGGAAATGACGCAGGAATCATCAGGACCTCCGTCCGTGGGATTTGCCCAAGTGACGGCAACTGTGGAAGGTGTCTCAATATGAGCCTGAACGTCCAGAGGCGGCAGCGTCAATTCCGTCATCGTGATATCCACGGTGGTAGTCTGCATCCCTATCACTACTATTCCGGGGTGAATAGCTTCTTGATAGCCTGTCTTGGTGCAGGTTACGTTGTAGGTATCCTGATAAGCCAGGAAGGCATAACTGCCGTCTGCACCTGAAGTTCCGGAGTATTCTCCAGCGGTGATCGTGGCGCCATTGATGGGGTTGCCGGTTCCAAATTCGGTAACTGTTCCACTGATGGTACCCATCATGCCTTTGTGAATCATATTGGAGAAGGCGGGAGTGGAGAACACATCGCCTGTATACACAGCTTTCAATGCATATTTATATACTCCCGATGGCAGAGGTTGCCAGGCAGTATCTGTGTAAGTGGTATCAGCAACTGCGGTGGGCGTAAGCAGAGTCCAGAGGTCTTCATTTTCTTGGCTTTCTTCCATGAAACGCCAGACCTTGTAGCCGGTAAGCACTCTTTGAGGTTCACGGCTGCGTTGGGCGGCTCTGGCAGGGCTGCAACCTGCAAGCTTATCTGCCTTGGCTGCGGCTGCTTCCTCACTCAGACCATACATCCAGGCAGGGGTGATGGACGGGGCTTGATTGACAGCTCTATCCAGTGCCGGGCCTACATAAACGTCATCGATATACCAGCCGGCATAGTTAACAGAAGTGGTAGCATACATCTCAAAGGTGATCTGGACGTTATCTTGACCGGCGTAGGGTGCAAGATTTACCACTCGCTCTTGCCACTGGGTGTATCGATGATCCCAGGAAGGGCCCCAAACGAGGGTGTCATTTATCCTTAACTGACAATAGTCAAAACTGCCAAATACGTTTTCCCAGCTCCACCACCTGATTTCAGGGTTCTGGATATCGCTGAGGTTGAAGGTCTTGGAAAGGTAGTTAAATCCACCGGCATTGGTGTAGTTTGTGTGCATTTTGGTTCCCCACATTCCTGTGCCGGAATATGCGTTCGAAGGCGGGTTTATGTCGATTCCGGTGTACTCGTAGACAAAGGAGTCGACGTCGTAGCTGTCCGACCATTCCCAGTCTCCCACCGGATGCCAGGAGGCTGTGGGAACCCAGCCGCCATCGTTCAGCTCAAAATCATCATAGGGAGACGGTGCTGTCGTGGGTGCATTCCAGATGAGTGACACCTGAGTCTGAGCTATATTTTCTTCGGCAATCACTTCAGAAGGCGGATAGGCAATCTCTTCCAAGAGCAGAGTCTGCATATCATAGTTCTCACTGCCGAGGGTAACGGTACCGGTGAGTTCTGAATATCCTTCACAGGTGACAAGGTAGTGATAGGTGTTTCCGCTCAGCACGCCGGGGATAGTGAAATGTCCGGTAGCAACAGTTACTGCGTTGTAGTTAGTGATACCGGTGAGGCTCACCTGCGCACCTTCCAGGCCCACTGAGGGTTGATCGCTTCCTGCCACGAAACCGGTAACCGTTATAGATGTGGAAGCCGGCAGGTTAAAGTCCAAAGTGGTGGTCTGGTCTTCCACGATGGAAAAGGGCAGGGTCACGCATTCATATCCCATCTTGCTGGCGGTCATGGTGTAGGCTCCTTCGCTGATATGGGGAAAGTTGTATTGACCAAGTGCGTCAGTGACAGTGCTGTATAAAGTGTCATTGATCTGGATGTCTACATCGGGCACAGCCACGCCATCAGAGGTGACAGTTCCGCTCAAGGCACCCATGCCGGAGACGTTGAGAAACAGCCTGACATTCGCTCTCCTTCTGCTCCGCGTACCGGTGGTGGCATTGGCTGCTGGTGAGTTGTCGCTTTGGTATCTGAGGCTGGTGTAGGTGCCGGGCGTCTCTGTATAATAGACGCCGGCGTTTTTGGTGCAATTATCTGGAATAAGCGTGGTGCTGATATCCACCAGGATGTTGTCCACACCGTTCCAAACGAAGGGGGTATCAAATATATGCACATTCAAGCCTTCGACGGGCAGGAAGTTATCCTCAAAAAACACCTGAGTGTAGTCTCCATCCTCAAAGGAAATTGTGAACTCGCTGAGCTGGGTGTGTTTGAGTTTTACGGTGAAGTTTGGCATGGGCAAACAGTTGTGCACAGCAGCCACTTCAAAAGCCAGAGAGGTAAATACCCCGGGAGCACCTCCTGCGGCATAGAGCTCGTCTGCCTTGTAGAGATATTGCTGACGGAAGTTCTTGTAGCGCGTGCCATAAGGAGAGGGGGCAGCGGTAGCGGTGTTTGCAGTGGTATCGGTCCCGATGATAACGACCAGGGTGCCGGGATCTTGCACGGCGATATTCAGGACAGAAGATTGGTCGTTGTATGTGTTTTGATCAGAGGCAAGGTTGGCTTTTGCATAGATGCTATAAGCACCGGGCATTGCGGGAGTCCAGGTCAGGGAGATCTCAACCGTCTGACCGGGGTTGATAGCGATGCCGTCAGTGGTGGCCAGGGTGTTGTCCTGATCATCATGCAGGGTCACGGTATAGGTGTCCTGAGCTGCTGTTCCCCAGTTAAAAACATGAGCTGTATATGTGGTAGGAGATTCCGCCAGAGGGGTCAAATTTCCGCTCAGATTCACGACAGCAAGGTCGTCTGGCACGATCTCCTCAAAGATCACATCATCGATGTAGATGCTCTGACTGTTTGAGGCGTTGCCGTGTTTGAAAGCGATAAAGCGTCCATTGCCGGTGTAGCCGTTGAAGGGAACGATAACTTCTGTCCAGGTGCTGGGCGTATTCAGGCTGTGAACTTCGGTGTAGGTTGTGGCATCCAGAGGGTCTTCCAATACGCCAATACTCAAGGTACAGATAGCATCCGTCGCTCTGACCCAGCATTTCAGCCGCACAGTGTTAATGGGTATCGCCGTGCCGATGGGAGGAGCCAGGAGCATGACGGTCGGCGCAGGAGGGCTTCCATTGTAGATGCGCGCACAATAGGGAGCACTGTGTGGAGATGTGGTGACCGTGGTAATGGCTGGGTTGGAGCCGCCGGAGTCAATTAAGGTGCCCCAGTCAACCGGAAGGTTGGGAGTTGTGACATCATCGAAGTTTTGAAAGTAAGGCAGGGTCGAAATGGTGGTGTCTATGCAGTTGGCAGTGAGGGTAGCCGTGTGAACGCTGCGATTATCGTTGACGGTGATAGTTGCATTGTGAACACCTGCCGAGGTGGGGGAGTAGCTTACGGTGAAGCTCAAGGACTGTCCCATGGTCAAGCTTGCAGGTAAAGTGGGCAGGTCTTGAAGCGCGAAGTAGTTGTCACCGCTGATTTCAATAGTATTGATGCCCAGCGTGCCGCCGCCCACATTACTGACGGTGAAGGTGCGATTCACAGTGGTATCTATCAACACTGTGCCCAGGTCAGCAGCTTCCGGATAGATGTTGAAGGTGGGCTGATTGTTTTGAGGCGTCACAAGGAGGGTGGTTTGAGGGAACTGATTGGTAATAGTTCCGGTGGCTGGGTTGGCAGGGTCATATTGGGTAAAATCACTGCGTAAGTAGCGCGCCCTGTTTGCTGCTGCTGAAGTCTGGCACTTGAAGTTAACAGTGTTTGCAGTCAGAATGGGGTCCCACACACGACTGCACATCATCACAAGATTTCCACCGCTGTACATATAGGATGTTTGCAGAGTGATAGAAATAGTGTGTTCTCCGGGAGGGAACTCCACAGGGCCATCATACACCAGGTTCAGGGAGGTGGAGGGGATAAACCCACCGCTAAGGTCAGCTTCTTGAGCGGTACCGAGCCAAATCTTGACAGGTCTGGTGAAAGACAATTCGGATTGCGAATCGCTGTAAAACCTGAGCTGAGTGATGGTTCCGGTAGTAATTGCCAGTTCGTCCGGATAAAAGATACACTCGTAAAGCGAGTTCTTATAATAGAAATCAAAGGGAAAGCGAGCCCATTCATCACCTGCGCCAACGGTTACTTCCAGTGCATTGAGCGATGTGAAGAGCGCAAAGAGCACTGTAAAAGCCATGAGCAGCAACAATAGATGTCTCATAATGGTCTCCTTCATGACAATGAATAGCAGTATAATTGTTTAAGTGGCTCTGGCCCGTGTAGACGGGCAGCAGAACGATTTATGAGATCCGGGATAAAACCGTAATGTAAGTTCGATGGTTGGCTTGATTGGATTGAATCACAATAATCTGAACTGGGAAATCCTGTCAATCTATTTCAGTGCAGTTTCTGATCGTTGCTATAGGTTCCAAATTCTGATGATATATAAAAGACCCGGCTTCCAAATGCAGGTTGCCGGGTCTGTATTGTTTAAGGTGTTATGTCTTTACTTGAGCATGATCATCTTGCGGGTGCTGGAATACTTGCCAGCTCTCATGCGGTAGTAATAAACTCCGCTGGCGACGTTGCGTCCGCCGCTGTCTCTTCCATCCCAGATGACGGTATAATTGCCTGCGGTTCTTTCTTCATTCACCAAGGTTCTCACCAGTTTGCCCTGGACGTTATAGATTTCGATACTCACATTAGCCGGCTCTTTCAAGCTGAAGCTGATGGTGGTTTCGGGGTTGAAGGGGTTGGGGTAGTTGCCGTTCAGGCTGGTAGCCACGGGAATCTGGACGTTGTCATCGTTATCCACGGCAGTCATGATAAAGTTTTGCGTGGTCGTCTGGTTTGCATAGACGATGACGTTTTCCACGGTCTCAGTATTATAGTTTGGATGACTCGCCACCAGTGTGTAGGTTCCTTCCTCAACCTGCATGCTGTAGGCGCCGCTGTCGTTGGTGGTGGCCACTATATCTCCGCAAGTGATTGTCGCACCACGGACGGGGACGTTTGTATTGCTTCTGACTATTCCGGCGATGGTGCCGATGTGGGTGACCTTGATGAGAGCTTCAGACAAGGCGGCAGGGGAGAGGGCGCCGCCGGTGTAAACGGCTTTTACAGCCCATCTGTAGCTTCCGTCCGGCACATTTTGCCAGCCAGTGTCAGAATAGCTTGTTTCCGTGAGCGGCTCCGGAGTCAGGGAAGTCCAAAGGTGCTCGTTTCCTTCTGCGCCTTGTGACAGTCTCCATACCCTGTAACCTAGGAGAGCGCGGTCGCCGCGGGTGGATGTGTCGATCCTGCTGAAGGAATTGAGGCTTCTGGTTGGCGTTCCGGTGCAGCGGGCCAGGGTTTCTGTGAATTCCACATTCACGTTTGGGTTTACGTTGGCGAGCTTGGCATCACCCATGCTCACATCGTCAATCGCCAGGAAGAAGGCGTCGTGAGACACGCAATTGATAGCCAGACGGATGGGTTGGTTGGCATATGAGCTGAGGTCATAGGTGTATTGCGTCCATGTGGTGGGAACTTCAATATAGGTGGCTCCGCTGATAATGGTGAAGTCTGCAGGCACGGTAGAGCCTTGACTTACGGCCACGCGGATGCGTTCCAGGCCATCATCGGATGAATATGATCTTGCCCAAAACTTGAACTCATCACCGGCTTGAGGCATGAGCAAGGGTGTAATCATCCAGTCGTCGTTGGGCGGCTGGGTTGAATTGAAGCATACCGCTGCTTTTTCGCCGGAATGAGCCGTGAAGCTGGTTAGAGGTGGTGTCGTTTGGTTGGGATTGAATATGATGAAGGACTGAGCGTCAAACTGGTTTTGCCAGGACATACCCTGGATGCCATAGGTGGGGCAGCCATCCACATCCACCAATACCCAGGGTGTAAAGCTGACAGCAAAATCCGGATAGGATTCAAATCCATCAGACAAGGTGCTTCCAGGGCCTCCGCCCGTGGGATTTTCCCATGTGACGGCAACAGTGGAAGGCGTCTCAATCTGAGCCTGAACATTCAGAGGAGGCAGAGTAATCTCTGTCATGACAATATCCAAGGTGGTGGTCTGTTGTCCCACAACCACTATTCCGGGATGGATGGCATTTTGATAGCCAAACTTGGCGCAAGTTACGTTATAGGTATCCTGATATGCCAGGAAGGCATAACTTCCGTCTGCACCTGAAGTTCCAGAGTATTCGCCGGCCGTGATAGTGGCTCCACTGATGGGGTTGCCGGTTCCAAACTCCGTCACAGTTCCGCTAATGGTGCCCATCATGCCTTTATGGATTTCGTTGGAAAAGGCGGGAGCGGAAAGCACATCGTTTGTGTGCACAGCTTTGACTGCATATTTATACACTCCCGATGGCAGAGGTTGCCAGGCGGTATCTGTGTAAGTGGTATCAGGAACTGCGGTAGGAGTAAGCAGAGTCCAGAGGTCTTCATTTTCTTGGTTTTCTGCCAGGAGGCGCCAGACCTTGTAGCCGGTAAGCACTCTTTGAGGTTCACGGCTGCGTTGCGTGGTTCTGGCTGGGCTCTGACGTGCAAGCTCATCCGCTCTGGCTGCGGCAGTCTGCTCATCAAGACCATACATCCAGGTGGGTGTAATGGCCGGAGCCTGGGCAACCGCTCTATCAAGTGCAGGGCCCACATACACATCATCAATGTACCAGCCTGCGTAGTTGACAACCGTGGATGCATACATCTCAAACGTAATCACCACATCGTTTTGGCCAGCGTAATCTGCAAGGCTCACCACGCGTTCCTGCCATTGGGTGTTTGTATAATCCCAAGAAGGACCCCATACAATTGTATCATTTACCTTCAATTGACAATAGTCAAAGCTGCCAAATACGTTTTCCCAGCTCCACCATCTGATCTCAGGATTTGGGATACCGGTAAGGTTGAAGGTCTTGCTAAGCATATTGAATCCGCCGGAGTTGGTGTAATTTGTGTGGATTTTGGTTCCCCACATTCCTGTGCCGGAATATGCGCTTTGTGGCGGGTTAACGTTATTTCCTGTATAGGCGTAGACAAAGGAATCGACGTCGTAGCTGTCCGACCATTCCCAGTCTCCCACAGGATCCCAGGAAGCTGTGGGTACCCAGCCGCCGTCGTTCTGCTCAAAATCATCAAAAGGAGGAGTGGCAGTGGGGGTATTCCAGATGAGAGACACCTCGGTCTGCGCAACGTTCTCTTCGGCAATCACGTTTGAAGGCGGATAGGCAATTTCATCCAGGATGATGGTCTGCATATCGTGGTTTTCGTTGCCGATGGTTACGGTGCCGGTGAGTTCTGAATATCCTTCACAGGTGACAAGGTAGTGATAGGCGTTTCCGCTCAGCACGCCGGGAATAGTGAAGTGTCCGGTAGCATCCGTTACTGCGCTGTAGTCCATGATGCCGGTGAGGCTGACCTGTGCGCCTTCCAAACCAACTGTAGGCTGATCGCTTCCTGCCACAAAACCGGTTACAGATACGGAAGTGGAGGCAATCAGGTTAAAGTCCAGGGTGGTTGCTTGGTCTTCCACTATGGTGGCCGGCAGGGTCATGGATTCAAAGCCAAGCTTGCTGGCAGTCACGGTGTAGGTTCCTTCGCTGACATAGGGGAAGTTGTATTGGCCAAGCACATCGGTTACAGTGCTATAGATGCTGTCGTTTATCTCTATATTGACGTCAGGCACAACAACTCCATCAGAGGTCACAAGACCGCCCAGGGAGCCCATTCCGGAGACATTGACAAACAACCTGATATTGGCCCGGTTTCTGCTCCGTGTCCCAGTGGTGGCGTTAGCTGCGGGTGAGCTGTCGCTTTGGTATCTGAGACAGGTGTAGATTCCGGGGGTTGTAGTGTAATAGACACTGGCATTCTGGGTGTAGTCTCCCGGAATAATGGTGGTAATGATGTCCACCAGGATGTTGTCTATGCCGTTCCAGAGGAATGGTGTATCAAATGCGTGCACATTCCATCCTTCAATGGGCAGGAAGTTGTCTTCAAAGAACACTTGAGTATAATCACCATCTTCAAATGTTGTGGTAAGCTCATCGAGCTGAGTGTGTTTGAGCTTGATGGTGAAGTTTGGCATAGGTGAACAGTTGTTCACTGCACTTACCTCAAAAGCCAGTGAGTTAATCAATCCGGGAGCCGCACCATTGGCAAAGAGTTCGTCTGCTTTATACAGGTATTGCTGACGGAAGTTTTTGTAACGTGTGCCATAAGGAGTGGGAACTCCGGTTGTGGAGTTTGTAGTAGTGTCAGTTCCTATGGTGACGACCAATGCACCGGGCTCTTGCACGGAGACCGGTATGCTGTGAGATTGGTCATTGGCTGTGTTCTGGTCTCCTGCCAGGTTGACTTTTGCATAGATGGTATAAGTACCGGGCTGTGTGGGGGTCCAAGTCAAGGGAATCTCTACCGTTTGTTCGGGGTTGATAGCGACGCCATCAGTGGTAGCCAGCAGGTTGTCATCACTATCGTGCAGAGTCACGGTATAGTTGTCTTGTGCCTGTGATCCCCAGTTGAAGACGTGTGCGGTATAGGTGGTGGGAGATTGCGCTGCAGGAGTTGAATTTCCAACCAAATCTATGACTGCGAGATCATTTTCGGCAATCAGCTCAAAGGTAACATCATCTATATAGATGCTCTGAGCGTTTCCTGCATTGCCATGCTTGAAAGCCACGAAACGGCCATTGCCTGTATAACTGCTTAAAGGAACAACAACTTCCGTCCAGGTAGAGGACGTTGTCATAGAGTGAAGTTCGGTGTAGGTTGAAGCATCCAATGGGTCTTCCAATATCCCAATGCTCAGGTTGTAAGAAGCGCCCTTGACCCAGGTTTTCAAGCGTACGGTATTAATAGGGATGTTTGTACCTATGGGAGGAGCCAGGAGCATAACGGTCGGCGCGGCAGGGCTTCCATTGTAGATGCGCGCGCAATAGGGAGCACTATGTGGAGAGGTGGTGACCGTGGTAATGGCTGGGTTGGAGCCGCCGGAGTCGATCAAGGTGCCCCAGTCAACCGGAAGGTTGGGAGTGGTGACATCATCAAAGTTCTGCGTATAGGGCAGCGTCGTGATGTTGGTGTCAATGCAGTTGGCAGTGATGGTGGCAGTGTGAACGCTGCGGTTGTCATTGACGGTAATGGTTGCATTGTGTACTCCAGCTGCGGTGGGTGCATACCTCACTGTAAAGGTCAAAGTCTGTGCTGATTCCAAGCTTGCCGGAAGAGTGGGCAAGTCTTGAATCGTGTAGAATGCGTCGCCGCTGATTTCGATGGAGTTGATGCCCAGATTGCCGCCGCCCACGTTGCGGATGGTGAAGGTGCGATCCACAGTGGTATCCAAAAGCACATTGCCCAGATCCGCAGCGGACGGGAAGATGCTGAAGGTAGGCTCATCGCTCAGGGGCGTCAAAAGCATAGTAATCATCGGTATTTGCCCCGAAAGCGTTCCGGTGGCTGACGGGTTAGCGGGGTCATAATCTATGGAATCCGAGCGTGCGAGGCGGGCGCGGTTAGTTCCTATCGTCTGAGCTTTGAAGTAGTATGCAGATCCCAAATACGAGGGTTGCAGAGGCCTGTTAAACATCATCACCAGGTTTCCGCCGGTGTAGGCGAAAGGCGTCTGCAAGGTAATGCTGACAGCGTTTTCACCCGCGGGGAAAGTGATGGTGCCATCAAAGACAAGGCTCAGCTGGTCTGCAGGGATCCAACCACCACTGAGGTCTTCCAGGTCAGTGATTCCCATCCAAATCTTAATCGGTGTTTCTTCTGCGGCTGCGGGGAACTGGTTGTAGAGCATAAGAGTGTTGATATTGCCGAAAGCTCCGATCTCATCCGGGGAATACAGAGCCTCGTGAAGGCTGCATTTATAAAAGAAATCAATAGGCACTCGGAGGTTTTGGCTACCATCTCCAATGGTAACGGATATCACACCCTGAGGCATTACGTTGATGCTCATGGCCTCGGTTTCATCGTTTATAGCATGCTCGTCTCCGGTTAGCACAACTTTTCCATATATCGTCAGCGGACCTGCTTCTGCAGGTGTCCAGGGAACGGCAACCTCCAGGGTCTGCTGGCTTTCTATCGACGGGCCGGCAACGCTTGCAAGCTCTGTATCCGTACCACTCATCAATTTAACCTGATAGTCACTTTGAGTGTTTACGCCATTATTCTTGATGGTGATTGTGTAGATGGTTTCCTGAGCCTGATTGGGTGTAACATCACCGGAGATGGTCAAGGCTGCAAGATCGTTATTAATAGTAAGGGTTTCATAAACAAAAGTGGTCTTGGGGAAGCGATTGGTGGCGGTGCCGGCGGGAAGGTTGTCCGGATCATAAGTGGTGCCGTCACTGCGTAAATAGCGTCCTCTGCCTGATACAGCATTCTGGCACTTGAAGTGCTCAGATGAGGTGTACATCTCACCTTCCATCACACGATTGCACATCATGACGAGGTTGCCACCCACATATGTAAAAGGCGTCTGTAAGGTAAAGGTAATGGTGTTTTCCCCGGCAGGGAAATCCATAGTTCCATCATAGACCAAGGTTAGGGAGCTTGTAGGGACAAAGCCACTGCTAAGGCTTTCAAGGCTCGTGGTCCCAAGCCAAATCTTGATCGGTTTTGAAGTAATGGTATCAGATGAAAAGTTGTTGTAAAACTTTATCTGGCTGATAGTGCCGCTCGTCATTTCCAGTTCACTCGGGTAGTATAAACACTGGTAAATAGAGTTCTTATACCAGAAATCAAAGGGAAAGCGGTCGTTGATGTCGCCATCGCCAATGGTAACCTCAAGGGCACCAAGCGATGAAACCATCGGAAATAGCATGGCAAAAGCCATGATTAGCAACAAAAGACGTTTCATAACTGTCTCCTTCTTAATAAGAATTAACACTGATAACACAGTGCCCAAAAGTCCAGAATGCCGGGCTCCGGAGCTGTTTATAAATCTTGTACGAGGCCAATTTGCAGAGTTGCAATTCAGCAGCGTTGACGACGCTACAATAATTTGAAATAAGAAATCCTGTCAAGGGATTATTGGCGGAAATTGAGGATAATATCGGTTGGGGGCTATAATTATGACAAAAAGAGAGGTAGCGCGGATTTACCTCCAGATTTCAACGATGCAAATCAGACAGTTGGAAATACCGGGGAATACCTACTAATTTAATAGGAGTTCTCTGGATTAATCCGGCACCTCGAACAGTAGGTGCTTGTGAAATATTTGACCCGGTAGCCGGTTTTGCGAAAACAAAACCGCCCTCTAAAACGTCGATTTGATGCGGCCTCCCTTAGGGGCTCTTATGGGTCTCCTTTGGGTTTCTCAAGTAACCCACGGGAACTCCACAGGTTACCCATTTGAGTCCCAAGGAAATCCTAAGGTGGGCAAGGCCAGGCCAAAAAGCAAATATTGAGTTCAGCATCGGTTTTGTGAAAATAATTTTAGGCCCTTAAGAGGATGGTTTATTGAGATATTTAAACGAATGTGAACTCGGATCGGTAGCCTTCTTGGCTTTTGCCTGTGAGCTCGCAAGGAGACACCAGAGAATAATAGAGGGTGTTATCCTAAGTCTGCATACGTCTCGTTAATATAATTAACCATTCATTAACAGCTTGATATATAAAGCAGATAGCTTATGTCTTAATTTAGGATGATGGAGCTATTAATAAAATAGTCCTTGACAGAAAGGTATGGATATTGCAACGTGTCCTTTAGGAGGAACCGAAAATATGAAAGATTTTAAACTCAGTAAGTTAAGCGTACTCGGGAGAGCCGCGGAGGCTTATGCCTCTGCGGAGCTGTCCGAGGTGAAGAAAAGAGCGGAGCAATTATACCTCGGCAAGCTCTATCCTTTCGTGATCAGCGCTGATTATCCCTATCCGCTGCACTTGTTCAGTCCGCGCCTGTCTGCAATGTTGGCAGATGGTTCAAATTATCCTGATGCGCAAGACACCTGGGAGTTCATCAGCAGCAGGGAGAGCATCATCAAGATGATTTCAGCCACCGAGATCAGGAGAGCAGCAGCGGAGATTTTAGGGCCCTACTTTCAAAAAGGATACCCGCCTGAAGATGATGGAAACCTCATGATGCGCAAACAGATGATAGGCTATATGATCAAGGTCGTTATGGAGTGCTTTGGTTACATCACCTGCCCGGGCAGGATGCAGATTGATACAACCCGAAGGCCCAATGATCCGGTTCGCAGATCGAATTACTTCAAATCTGCTACACGCTTTACAAAAATGGAGCGTACGCAGCGTGATGCTTTGCTGGCTCAAATCAGGGAACCCGAGGTGAAAAGGCACTTTGTATCCATCACAGACCTGATCCTGGATGGAAAAACCCAGTATCAACAAATTTACAACATCGATGGCATAAGCAAATGGGAGTCATTATAAGGAGGAATAATATGAGGATGGAGAGTATAAAACCTGTGGAAATCATGAAGAAACTGATAGAACTGCGCACCTTGCAGCAGGGTTCGCAAGCAGAAAATCAGAAATCCAAGAAAACTGTCAGGCTCGCAGAACCGAATAACAGGTTGCTGGATAGGCAGATACAGCAATTGATTGAACATCCGCGCTTTGAGGGCTACCGGCTTACGTCAAAGGATGTGATGGTAATCGTGGATCTTTGGCGCAATTATCTGCATTTGAACGGCCATAGCACGGCCTGGCATGCTGTCTGTGCCAGCGCCAAAATTCCGCGTTATGCGACCGTAGAATGCATGGACTACCTCGTCAGTCTCTTGGAGCGCCATATCATCTGTTTTGATTCAAAGGTGGTTGGCAATTACAGAGCGAATCCCCTGATTCTGCAATCCGCTGGATATATCCTGAGTAACGATCTCATGCTAAGGATACTGGATAGAGAGTTTACAAATGATCTGGAAGCAGTCATGAAGGAGAAATGGCTTGGAGACGAAGACTTCTTCCACGATCTAAAACAGGGTCTGGATTTCTGCTATAACAGCTTTTGGGATAAGAGGCTGGTCGATAGCACGGGCAGGAAGGTCGTGTTGGAATATCCGATTCTTTCTACTTGTCTGCGTCTATTGAAGGACAGAATATTAAGCGCTCCCGACAGCTTGGGCATCAAAGCGCTTGTCAGGCAACATAAACTGAATGAAGAGCAATTGTTTGTCATACTTATGATTATGTATCATCAGATTTTCAGTGATGCCAGTATATCAGAGAGTGATCTGGCTCTGTCTTTGGCACCGGATCCTCGTGATAGATGGCGATTACAGGAGCAGCTCGGCCAAAATTCTCACCTGGTGTCTTCAGGGTTGATCGGCAAAGATGTGCGGATGACCAGATTTGGAGTGTCTGGGCTGATTGTCCGACCCGAAATTCTGGAATCAATTGGGTATGAGGCGAGCAAAACTGCAAAAGAAGCTTCGAAGTTGAGCCCCTATTTTCAAAGATGTCAGCCGACTCAAACCCTTGAAGACGTGGTACTGCCTGCCTCGGATAAACAGCTTATTTGCCAGATAATTACCAGGTGCGATGCTGAGAAACGCAAGTGTATGGAGAAATGGGGATTCCAGGGTTTAAACAATAAACAGGGCGTGGTGCTGCTGCTCTATGGCGATCCCGGAACGGGAAAGACTTACACAGCCGGCGCAATCGCTAATGAACTGCAGAAAGAGCTGATTACACTAAATGTTCCTGAACTGCGGGATAAATTCTACGGCGAGACGGAGAAGCTGATCAAAGAAGCCTTTACCGAGATGCGCAAGATGGCTGCTGAAGATGAAAACCCGCCTGTGTTCCTGTTGAATGAAGCAGACCAACTCATCCACACAAGAGTGACCAGCTATCACTCCTCTTGCAGCACCGTCGAAAACTCCATCCAGAGCATCATTTTGGAGGAGCTGGAGACTTTTCCCGGCATCCTGATCCTGACCACAAACCTGGAGACCAATCTTGATGAGGCATTCTTTAGGCGCTTTGATCTGAAGTTTAGGTTCGCTTTACCTGATTTTGAGAATAGATTAAAGCTATGGAAGCTTTTCCTCAAGACTGATATTCCCGGCTCTGAATACATAGATATCGAGCTTCTGGCAAAGAAGTACAGGTTCAGTGGCGCACAAATCGCACTGGTAATCCAAAACGCCTGCGTTGAGGCCATTGGACGTGAAGATAAATACAGGTTCTTGGGGCTGCACGATCTGCTGAAATATGCAGAACTGGAGCAGCAATGGAGCCAAAATAACAACAAAAGTATCGGTTTCTGAAGGAGGTTAAAGATGAAGCCTGCAAGATCAATAAACAGGAAAATGATTGAAGCTGCCCTATTATTGAAGCAGTTCAATGGCGATGTGGTGCAGACCGTTCCTTATGATGTGGACTTGAAACACACTTACTGTGTAGACTTTGACAGTAATGTGATTGATGGTATCACAGTGGAAATGTTTTGTTGTGATTTTATCCAGGGAGATGGCGCTGAGCTTCTCAGTCAAATCGGTAGTGCACCGAAATTCAACTCGATAAGCTCTTCAGCAGCACTGGCTGTGAATACATTTGCGCCTTGGAAGGAGAGAATAGGTGAACTGATTATAAAGCTAAATAACGATAAGTTTAGCGGTTTTGAATATCTGGAGTTTGAACACATTACCCCAACTGAAATTCCCAATGCAAGAAGGCACCCCAATCTGGATGTCTGGTTGGAGGCTGATAATGCTGTCCTCGCTATTGAGTGTAAGTTTTGCGAATACTTGGGAGATAGAAGTGACGCAAAACCACTCCACTCAGCTTATAAAAGGCTCGCCTCAAGAAAAGGTCAGCATAATCCTTGGGTCAGAGCGATAAATCATGTAACAAACAGGCAAGGTGAATGTAAGTATGAGTATTTTGATGCAGTTCAAATCATTCGTCACTACTTCGGAGTTTTGAACTCAGGTTTTGACGAAAAACATCTGTTATATTTGTATTGGCATCCGGAAAATAACGACTGGGCTGAAATCAGTCCTTTTGGTAGCCACTTGGAAGAACTGAGAGAATTTGCAGAACTCGTATCCCAAGCCACCGACGTGCGCTTTCATTACATGAGCTTTAATGATTTGTGGGCACAATGGAAGCAAATGGATTTGCCCCACGTATCCAAACATGTTGATGCATTAGAGCAAAGGTATTTAGTAGAGATAGAAACAAAAAACATAGGAGAAAAACATGACATCCATTAAGACAAGTTCAAACTCAACAAGACTGGCTGAAATTGATACTGTGGTGGCCAAAAGCTTGAAAACAACTATCAATCGCTTTCGAGAACAACCATTATTGTGTTTTACTGAATCGGATATTCAAACTTATTTGCACAGCGATTTGGTTAATCGCAATACGCAGCTGCTTTATATAAGTAAAGGTAGATTATCTCTGATCCACCGGGAGTATCCTACGAATTTCAGATGTAGCGGGGAAAAGCTACTTACAGGATATTCAGATGAAGAATTGCCTGAAACTAAACTTACAAATGTAGATGTTAAGAGCAGGGGACACTATGATCTGGTAGTAATTAATCCGGAGTTTCCTGAAGCCATCTTGAGCAAGCACGAGAGAATCAAAATATCAATTGAGCATATAATCAACAAAGATATTGCCAAGGCGATAGAGAGAGAAAGAGACTCAAGGCAAGCTTTCCAAAAAGAGGTTTTATACGCTATTGAGATAAAATACTTACATATGTTCAACTGTAATCATGAGAAAATGTTGAAGGAGATACAAAAGGATAACGAAAAACTTAGTATTGCTCAGAGAGTTACAAACGGGTTCATAAAACCCATCAATATGGTTTTCTGTTCTTCCGAAGCGCCAGAATACATGAAGGAATACATGGCCCTGGGCGAGGTTGTTCATCCTATATCTAAAGGTGAGTATCGTATTAAGGATGGGGTTTTAAACATCTTTGTAGAGTCATACTACGATGAAAAGGATAAGAAGCACACAGACAGGAGAAAGGGTGCATTCACAGCATTTTGTAGAAATCCGCAGCGGTGGGCGATAGATCTGTGCCGAATATTGAAGGTTGACCTCTATAGCTAACTGCACCCTCTGATAATCATCAGAGCCACAATTCCAGGTATTACACTCTGGCATAGAAAGAGGCAATATTTGCGGCATTTCGTAACGTCATGGCAACCCAGTAGTTACGAACCTGTCTTTTCTTGCTTTTTCTTCATCTTAGCGAGGTCGTCAGGGTATATTATAGAGGGACATGTTTTCTCAACCGTAAATGCAAACATGCACCCCTCGCACAGCCTGATACACATCAAACATTGTGACAACGACATCTCATAGCCACATCCATTCTTATAACCGCCACGGTGTCAAGACGCCTTAACTCTCGCAAACACATAGTGATTAGCCTCCTTTTTTACACAAGATTTCAAAATCGCCTCATTCTCCATGTCTAAAAATGACTTTTTCACCACTTCTATGTAAAGAAATCTTGTTTTTCGCACTTTTTTATTCTCCGCTAAATAGGCATCTTAGCTGGATCATTTGTCCTGGGAAACGAAAATAAAGCAAGATTTCTGTTGACAAAAAAAGGCCCTCAGCGATGCTGACACAACCTGCACGACGCAGGCAACAAAATATCAGATCTTTATACAGTATATAGAGTGCCATAGACATTTGTGCGAGCTAACTTGTCAAGAAAACGCAACAATCATTAATAATTATTATGATGGAGAGTTTGATCCTGGCTCAGGACGAACGCTGGCGGCGTGGATTAGGCAT
>CZCA01001384.1_pt1 | contig 18268 bp, 15 predicted proteins | sample 591981 | NCBI WGS metagenome assembly CZCA01 (sample SAMEA3556810, study PRJEB10932) | anaerobic digester metagenome
GCCGGCGCTCCCGCCACAGCTGGCGCCTGCGACACGCTTGGTCGCTGTGCGCAGGCCAGTGCACCGCCGGTCAACAGAACGGACGACTCGCCGACTGTGTCCGCTGCACCACACGCACTCGTTGTGGCGCCGACGGCTGGCGCCATCGTCGCCGCCGGCGCCACCGTTAGCGTCACGGTGGCGGCGGAAGCGGCGGCGCTGCTCAAGGAGGTGATCATCCGGGTGGATGGCGTTGTCGCGCAGACGCTGAGCTTTGCCCAAAGCGACGCCCTGACGCAGGCGCAGCGCACAGTAGGCGTGCCGATCGCCAGTGAGGGGCTGCACAGCGTGGAGGCGCAGGCGACAGACTGGGCCGGCGCCACGCAGACGATGCTCTTCCCGGTTGACTTCACGCTGGACACGACCCCGCCGACGGTCACCATCGACGCCAGCGCGTTGACCACGGCGGACACCTGGCAGGCGCAGAGCGGCATGTTGCGCTTCAACGGTGCGGCCAGTGACAACGTGGGGCTGGCCGCCGTGCAGGTGCGTGTGGATGACGGAGCATTCACCGAGGCGACGTTTGGCAACGGGACGTGGCAGACCGCGCTGTACGTGCCTGACCCCGAAGGCCGCACACTGGCCGTCACCGTACGCGCCATCGATCGCGCCGGACGGATCACGGAGATTTCACAAGCCATCGAGACGGCGCTCTCGGCGGAAGATGCGCCCGACACCGCCATCACCGGCGGGCCAACGACTCCTAACAGCGCCACCACCGCCGTCTTCACCTTCGCAGGAAGCGCCGGCGCCGCTGTGTTCGAGTGCCAGCTCGACGACGGACTCTATCAGCCCTGCGCCAGCCCGCACCCATACACCGACCTGAGCAAGGGCGACCATCTCTTCCGCGTGCGGGCAGTCGATAGTCGCGGCTTTGTCGACCTGTCGCCGGCAACCTTCGCCTGGACGGTTGTCGCCGGCCCGCGCCTGGACGGTTGTCGCCGGCCCGCTCGATGTCACCCTTACCGACAAGCCGGCGGACACGACGACAGCGCGCAGCGCCACGTTCGTCTTCAGCGGCAGCGGCGACGTCGTGGCGTTCGAGTGTGCGCTCGATGACAGCGCCTATCAGCCCTGCACCAGCCCGCAGAGTTACGCCGGGCTACGCGACGGGGAGCACGTCTTCCAGGTGCGCGGGCGCAATGTTGCCAATGAAAGCGGTGCAGCGACGCGCCATGTGTGGCGGGTTGTCAACGCGGCGCCGCTCGCCAATGCGCAGAACGTGACGGTCGCCATGAACCAGGCCACCGCTATCACGCTCACCGCGATCGATAACGAACCGGTGAGCTTCACTATCGTAGAGCCGCCCGCGCACGGTGTGCTCACCGGTCTTGCGCCCAACCTGATCTACACGCCCGACACCGGCTACGTGGGCGCCGACAGTTTCACCTTCCGCGCCAGTGATGGGCAAGGTGCAGAAAGCGTCGGCGTGGTGACGATTACCGTGGGTGGTCAGCCGGGAAGCAGCTCGTTGTCGCTCTACATGCCGATCATCCATCGCTAAGAGTTCGTTGGGGAATTCCTGTTTTGACGCAGAGACGCCAAGTCGCAAAGAAAACGCAGAGAAACAACTACATTGCTTGTCGTGTTTTCTCTGCGTCTCTGCGCCTTGGCGTCGATGTTGGCGATATTCAAACAGCCTCTCAATGAGGACGCGCCGCCAGCGTCAACGGCACATCGAGCAGGTCGCCGTCGCGCAATAGTGTGAGGGTGATCGTCGTGCCGGGGCTGGTGTTGCGCGCCAGATAGACCAACATATCGTCGAAGGTCGTCACCGGCTGTCCATCGACGGCGATCACAAAGTCGCCGCCTTTAGCATCCGGGCAGACGGCGGCAAACTCAGTCTGCACCGGGCGCGTGCTGCCGCGCAACCCGGCGCGTGCGGCGGGCGTGCCGGGCAATACGCGATCCACGATAAAGCCACGTTGTTGCTTATCGATGCCCTGCTCCTCGCTGCAGAGCGGGCTGAAGGTGACGCCGCTGATGCCCATGTAGCTGTGCTCGTACTTGCCGTTCTCGATCAGGCTGGGCACCACACGCGCCACGATGGCAATAGGAATGGCAAAACCAACGCCGCTGTTGGCCCGCACCTCGGAGCGTATCTGCGCATTGACGCCGATCACCTCACCGCGTTCGTTGAAAAGCGGCCCGCCGGAGTTGCCAGGATTGATGGCGGCGTCCGTCTGGATCGAGTCGGGAATGCTGAAGCTGCCGCGTGACGGGATCGTGCGGCCGATGGCGCTGACAATGCCGCTGGTGAGTGTGCCTTGCAAACCGAAGGGGTTGCCAATGGCGGCGACGCGCATGCCCACGTAAACATCCTCCATCGCGCCGAGCTGCACCGGCTTCAGGTCGTATCCTTCCGGGTCGATCTGTAGCACGGCCAGATCGCTATCCTCGTCGCGCCCAATCACTTCGGCCAGTGCGGCGGCGCCGTCATAGAAGGTGACCTGGAAGCGCTGTCCACCTTCCACGACATGAAAGTTGGTGACAATATGCCCCTCCGTATCCCACACGAAGCCAGAACCGTTGACCAGCGGGAGCAGCTCGCCATTGTTGTTATCGGGCAGCGGAAGCGGCAACGTCGATTCGCTATCCAGCGGTGGATGATCCATCCACACGGTGATGTTGACGACGGCGCGGTTGTTTTGCTCGTAGATGTTGCGCAGCACGGCGCTCTCATAATCCACGCCATCGGGCGGCGCCTGGACGATGATCTGCGGGTGCGGGGTTGGCGGCGCTGCGACGGCGCGCACGAACTGCGCGTTAGCCGTCGCCGGGCGCGCGGCGTCTGGCTGCAACAGTTTCACGACCCCAAACGTCATCGTGGCGCATAGGCCGAGAAACACGAGGAGCGATACGCCGCCGATCAGGAGCAAAGGCGCTTTGGTGCGGCGGGTGGGTGGAGTCAGATCATACATGTGATTTCACCATTTGCTTGCTGTTTTGCCTGCTGTTTGTCAGACAACATTCCGGTATTTCCAGCGGCGTGTGCTACATGTTGCATACTACGTGATGCAGGATGAAATCGGCAACGCAACATGCGCCACTGCACCAAAAAATGGCAACCTGGGAACCTGTAGAGGGCGCCAATCGCTGTATTCATTTTACGGTGTATCATTCATGGCAACGGTGACAGGGATCACATTGGCGCGGCGCTAGACAGCGTTTCTGACATATCGTGGTACAATGCGTCAATGCAACATTATTCGCTGCCGACCTGTGACCCAGCATGAACCGTCGCCAACTTGCGCTCGTCATCATTCTCAACGCCCTGATCAGCCTGGCGATTGCCGTCAGCGTGGTTTGGGTGGTGGAGCAGCGGCGTCCTGACCCGGAGACGCTGGCCGCACTCGCCACGCCGATCCTGGCGCCAGTGGCAGCGCCAACCTTTACCCCCACGCCTGCGGCAGCAACGCCCGCCCCTGCCGAAGCCGCTGCATCGCCAGTCGCCACTGCGGCCCCTGGCGCCGAGGAAGTATACGTCGTTCAGGCGGGAGATAGCTTGCTGGCGATTGCCGGACGCTACGGCGTGAGCATGCAGGCGATCATGGACGCCAACAATCTGACCAATCCCGATTTTGTCTTTTCAGGACAACGCCTGATCATCCCACGTGCAGATGCTGCACCAACGGCGGCGCCATCCCCCACAGCCGCAGAGCCAGCTGTTGCCGGACAGGGATTACGCATCGCCTCCTTCACCAGCAACGGCGCCCTGCCCAATGAAGCGGTGCAGCTCGCCAACGACAGCGATCTGGTGATCAACCTGCAAGGCTGGCGTCTGGAAAAAGAGGGCGGCCCCGCCTACACATTTGGCGGTCTCTCTCTCTTTCCGGGCAGCGGGGTGGTGCTCTACACCGGTGCAGGCGTAGATACCAGCGTTGCGCTCTATTGGAATCAGACAACGCCGCTATGGGAACGCGGCAGCCTTGCGCGTCTGGTCAATCCGCAAGGACAGGTTGTCTCAGAATTGACTGCGCCATAATAAACAGCAATTTCACAGACCAGGGAGTCCGTACGATGAGTGACGAAAAATCAAACCGGGGCGGCGCGCGCCGGAGCCGACGCCGCTTCTTCCGCCCCAAAAAAGAAACTCCAGGACAGGCGGCGACGCCCGAAGCCAATCGCCCGCCTGAAACCAAACCAGCCTCGGCGCGGCAACGAAAGGCGCGGCGCAAGGCGCATTCGCGGCAACGTGTGCAAGAAGAGACGCGCGCGCAAAGCGCCGAAGCTGATGTGGCTTATGTTGCACCCAGGTCAGTTTTTATTTACACCCACAGCGCACACCCGGAGATGCGCGATAGCTACGAATTTCGCCCAGAACATTTTTCCAGCGTGGGGCGGCGTCTGGAAGATTATCATATCGACATTTCGTCGCTCTTTGCCGCCGATCAACGCGGCGCCGACGATCTGCCCGTGCTGAAAAGCCTGCCCAGACCGGATTTCAATTGGACTGATTGGGAAGAAGAACAGGAATAAGTGCTGCCATGCAAGCGCCGATTGTAACGATTCGCGCCTTACACGAACACGTCGATCAAGAAGTGACTATTCAAGGCTGGTGCTATGCAAAAACCGGCAAAGGCAAACTGGTCTTCCTGCAAGTGCGCGACGGCACCGGCGTATGTCAGGCCGTCGTTTTTCGCGGCAACGTGGCGGAAGAAGATTTCGACATCGCCAAAGCGGTGACGCAGGAGAGCAGCTTGATTGTGCGCGGCATCGTCAAAGCCGACCCGCGTGCACCGGGCATTCCGGGCGGCTATGAGATCGATGTGCGCGGTCTTGAGGCGCTCGGCATCTCCGACCCGTACCCGATCCAGCCGAAAGAGCATGGCGTCGAGTTTTTGATGCAGAACCGGCACCTGTGGCTACGCTCGTCGCGGCAGTGGGCGGTGATGCGCGTGCGCGCCACCATTGTGCGCTCGATTCGCGATTGGCTGGACAATCACGGCTTCCTCAACGTAGACACACCGATCATTACACCGGCTGCCGCCGAGGGCACGACGACGCTCTTCGAGATCGACTATCACGGCGAGCCAGCCTATCTGGCGCAGACCGGGCAACTCTACAACGAAGCCAACATCTTCGCCTTTGGCAAGGTCTACTGCTTTGGTCCCACCTTCCGCGCCGAAAAAAGTAAGACGCGGCGCCATCTCCAGGAATTCTGGATGGTGGAGCCGGAGATCGCTTTCTGTGACCTCGACCAGTTAATGGAAATTGAAGAGCAATTTGTCAGCTATATCGTGCAACGCTGCCTGACCGAGTGTGCACCCGAACTGAAGGTATTGGAGCGCGACACCACCGCCCTGCAGCGCGTCATCGCCCCCTTCCCACGCATCCATTACGATGACGCCGTCGAGATGATCAACGCCGCCGCCGCCAGGGGGGAACTGGTGCCCGGTTACCCTGACCCGGTGCCAGCCATCGAATGGGGCGACGACTTTGGCAGCCCACATGAGACCTACATCGCCGCCCAGTTCGACAAGCCGGTCTTCGTGCATCACTACCCAACGCAAGTCAAAGCCTTCTACATGGAGCCGGAGGCGAATCGCCCGGAGGTCTGTCGCAGCGTCGATCTACTGGCGCCAGAGGGCTACGGTGAGATCACCGGCGGCAGCGAGCGTATGAGCGACGCCTCTAAGCTGTTGGCGGCGATCGAGCGCCATCATCTGCCGCTGGAGCCTTATCAGTGGTATGTCGATCTGCGCCGCTACGGATCGGTTGTGCACAGCGGTTTTGGCCTGGGCGTGGAGCGCACCGTCGCCTGGATTTGCGGGCTGGATCACGTCCGCGAGACAATTGCGTTCCCGCGCATGTTGACGACCATGCGTCCGTGATCCGCTGAAGGCTGAATTGTGAAGCCTGCAGTGTGAGTTGTGAAGTACGCGTTGCCGATGCAGCGCACGCCTCTGCACAATTCACACTGCAATCTCGCCTCCTATGATCTTCCTCACCACACTCGCCTTTGCTTTTCTACTCACACTCGTGCTCACGCCGTTCGCTGGCAGCCTGGGCCGTCGGTGGGGGCTGGTCGATGTTCCAGGCGGGCGGCGCAAACACAAGGGGATTGTCCCGCGCACCGGCGGGCTGGCGCTCTTTGGCGGTTTCGTCATCACCGTCTGGTTGCTCACCGTATTGCCGGAGTGGTCGCCAACGGTGGCCGCCTGGTTCCCGATGCGCAACGATCCCAACGAGGAACGCCGTCTCACCGCGCTGATCATTGGTTCGATCTATTGCGTCGGCTTTGGCTTGCTAGACGACCGTTTCAGCTTGAAAGCGGGACCGCAATATCTGATCCAGTTTGGGGCCGCTGTCATTGGCTTCGCCGGGCTGATCTTCATCAAGCACGTTAACAATCCGTTTGGCGAAGGCTTCCTGTTTGGGCCGGACGGTTTTCCCTGGTGGCTGGTCTTCTTGTTGACGGTCTTCTGGTTCATGGGGATGATGAACACGATCAACTTCCTCGACGGCGCCAGCGGGCTGGTGGCAGGTGTGACGGCGGTGCTTTCGACGGTGCTGGCGCTGCACATGATCTTCAAAGCCGAACCACCACAGCTCAGCGTGGCGCTGCTGCCGGTGGCGTTGCTCGGCGTGACCCTCGGCTTTTTGCCTTTCAACTTTGGCCGGCGCATCTTCATGGGCAGCAGCGGCAGCTATTTCCTCGGCTTCGTGGTCGCCGCGCTGGGGATCATCGGTGGGGCGCGGCTGGCGACGGTGATGATGGTGGTTGGCCTGCCTGCACTGGAGGTGGGCTGGCTGATGTTCACGCGCTGGCGGCGTGGCGTCTCGCCGGGCGAGGGCGGGCGCGATCACCTGCACTTTCGTCTGCTGGACATGGGCGTGAACGAGCGCGCGCTGGTGGTCGGCTACTGGCTTTTTTGCGCCACGCTGGGCGCGTTCACATTGCTCATCGACGACCGCCTCTTCAAGCTGGCGGCGCTGAGCATCGGCGTTGTCGTGGGCATCGCCATCTTTGTGTGGGCGAGCCGGCAACCACTCCGGCCCACACCGTAGCTATTCCCGCTCGAAGCCGATCTCGAACATGCTCTCCAGGTCGTGCCGCGAGAAGACTTTAAACGCAATCAACGTCTCTGAATCCAGGATGCCGTCGACCTGCAACATCTCGCCTGTCACCAGATTGGCGAGTGCATCGTTGGTGCGCACACGCACAATGGCGACCAGGTCATAGGCGCCCGCCACCGAAAACACTTCAGAGATGCCGTTCATGTCGGCCAGCATCTCGGCCACGCGATTGATTTTGTTGCGCTCGCACTTGAGCAGAACCACTGCAGAGACCATCATCTCCTCCTTGAATTGTGCTTATGTAACCGCTGTGCGCTGGCGCGAATAGCGCGCATAGATGCCTTCATCCACCGCCCGACGCAAGCGTATGGCAGCTTGATACAGATCCACAAAGCTCGTGTAGAGTGGCGCCATCCCCAGGCGAATATTATCCGGCGCGCGGAAATCGGGCAACACCTTCAGGTCATGGATCAGCGCCTGGTTGATGCGCCAGCCTTCGACGTGCCCCAGGGAGATGTGCGAACCGCGCTGCGCCGCCTGACGGGGGGATTTGAGCGTGTAGCCCACCGGCGCCAGCAGGGCTTCCCACAATGCAACGAAATACTCGGTCTGCTGCACGGACTTGGCGCGCAGCGCTGCCATGCCCGCCTCCGCCAGCAGATCAACCCCTGGCTCGATCAGCGCCAGCGAGAGCACCGGCGGGGTGCCGGTGAGAAAGTGGCGCATTCCCGGTTCGGCGACATACTCCAACCCAAAGGCAAAGGGATCGTGTTGTCCCATCCAGCCGCTGATCGGGTTGTGCAAAGCCGCCTGCAAGTCGCGACGTACAAAGAGAAACGCAGGGGCGCCGGGGCCTCCGTTGACATACTTGTAGGTGCAACCGATCGCCAGGTCGGCGCCAGACGCGTTCAGCGCCACGGGCACGCTGCCGACAGAGTGGCTTAAGTCCCACAGAACCAACGCGCCCGCCGCATGCGCCGCCGCCGTGAGTGCGGCCATGTCATAGACATAGCCACTCTTGAAGACAGTGTGCGAGAGGACGATCAGCGCTACATCGTCGTCCAGGCGCGCCTGCAGCGCCTCGACCGGCCCATGCACACCATCCGCCGAAGGAGCGATCTCAAGCCGGTGCTCGCCGCCCAACATCTCGATGGCGCCCTGCAACACATAAAGATCGGACGGGAAATTGAGGTCGTCGGTGAGGATGCGCGTGCGTCCGCGCTGCCGCCGTAGCGCCGCCACCGCCAGCTTGAAGAGATTGACCGAAGTCGAATCGGCGATCGCCACCTCGTCGGCGTGTGCGCCAAGCAGGGTTGCCAGCTTGCCGCCGATGCGGATGGGCAGGTCGAACCAGCCTTCGTTCCAACTGCGGATCAGGCGCGCTCCCCACTGCTGTTCGACCAGGTCGCGCGCCAGCTTGATGCTTGCCAGCGGCAGCCGCCCTAGCGAGTTGCCGTCCAGGTAGATCAACTCCGGTTCATCACACATGAAGCGCTGGCGAAAATGCCGCAGCGGGTCGGCGGCATCCAGCGCCTGCGCATGTTCCAGGCTAAACATGGCGCCCATCAACGCTCGCGCCTCCTCATGTTCGTCAATCCGCATTCACCGGCCCTTGCATATACGCCATCGAACCGGCGCGATCGGTGCGCCAGTCCCAGCCCCAATGCCGCACGATCAGGATCAGCACGCTGAGCGCGATGGCGCCCAGCGCAATCCACTGCGCAGTGGGCAGCGTGCCCATCACCCAGGCATCAGGGCGGAACATCTCGACCCAAAAGCGACCGAGCGGGTAAGCAATGAAATAAAGCCAGATCGCATCACCTTTGCGGAAGCGTTCGCCATAACGCCGGAAGATCACCGTCAGCAGTGCAAACGCCAGCAGATTCCACAACGCCTCATAGAAGAACGTGGGGTGAAAACCGTTGGTGGCGTACCAGTTCAATGATTCCTGACTCAGGGGTTCTTGGGCGCCGCACGGCTGCACGGTCAGCGGACGATTAGCCGGGTCCTGGCATGGGAAATTGGGGTTGATGTGGAAAGCCCAGGGCAGGTCGGTGGGCGGGCCGTACAATTCCTGGTTAACCCAGTTGCCCAGGCGCCCGATCGCCTGCGCCAGCAGCACATTGGGGGCGATGAAGTCCAGCCACATCAAGAAATCGAGTTTCTGCATGCGGGCATAAACGACAATCGCCAGAATGCCACCCACCAGGCCGCCATAGATGCCTAGCCCACGAAAGCCACCGTTCCAAAAATTGAAGATCTGATCCGGGTGCTGCATATAATAGCTGAAGCCGACGCCGTTGGCGGGTGTGCTAAAGACATGGTAAAGCCTGGCGCCGATGATGCCGATGACCAGCGCCCACGCCAGCATGTTCCATACATGGTCAGCATTGTAGCCAGCTTTGGCGGCTGTACGGCCGGCCAGCCATGCCGCCAGCACTGCGCCGCCGACGATGAAGACGCCATACCAATGAAGCGAGAAAGGGCCGATTTGAAAAATGACTGGATTCATACAAATGCTCTTTCGATTTGACAGGTGGTGGCGACGTCAGGGGCGTCCCCGCCAGATCGGCAGTCGCCCATCCAAGTTGGCTAGTATAGTGTGCATCGATGGAATTGCCAAAGCACATCGACGACTGGGGCTATGGAGCCTGTGCGCAGTGGCAACGGCGCTGTTATTAGCCGGTTGCACGCGCACGGCGCCGCCAGCCTTGCCCACGCCAACACCTGCCGCCGCCCTCCCTGCCTTTGCAATGCTCCCCGCCGCCGAGGCGCTGCCCGCCCTTGTGCTGGCGGAACGCACCGCCGCCGGCGCCCGCGACCTGGAAACGCTACGCCAGTTGTGGGCAGAGGATGCCCAGATCATCGACCGACGCGGCACACCCGATCCTGCCGACGATTATGTATGGCGCGGGCGCGCTGCCATCCTCGACCGCTACGTGTTGGCAGTCTTCCCGGCGCCACCGCCACCGTTCGACGGCCCCCCCAACCTGGCTGCGCTCATCGACGGCAATCTGGCGACTGCAGTTCTGGGCAACGATGCCTGGAAGTTCACTTTTCATGACGGGCGCTGGTGGCTACAAGAGCTGGCATACTGACCGCAAACTCTTGTGAGGCGAAACGCTTGTGAGGCGCTGTGATTTCGGGCTGGCGCGCCTTCCACGTATACTGATGCAGGCAGGCCTCGTTTGCCGAAGCCTGCTTCATCCTGGCAAAGCACCCGCCGCCATTTCAAGGAGATGCACAATGAACCTTACCGACTTGAAGACCCTGTACGATTACAACTACTGGGCAAACCACCGCATTCTCCGCGCCGCCGAAGGACTCACCGCCGAGCAATTTGTGGCGCCACGCGATCTGAGCTGGGGGAGCATCCGCGATGTGCTAGTGCACACGATGGGCGCCGAATGGGTCTGGCGTATGCGCTGCCAGGAGCACCGTTCACCCAGCGCCCTGCTCGATCCTCACGAGTTTCCGACGCTACAGGCATTGCAAACGCGTTGGACTGAAGAAGAGACAGCGATGCGCAGCTATCTTGATTCATTACAAGAGGCGGAACTGTCGCAGCCGTTGGCTTACGTCAGCACGGCGGGGCGCCCCTTCTCCAGCACCCTCTGGCACATTCTGGTGCATGTCGTCAATCATGGCACCCAACATCGCGCCGAGGTCGCCCACATGCTTACGCAGCTGGGTCACTCGCCAGGCGACATGGATATGATTCTGTTTGCGCGAGAGTTGGAGAATTGAGATTGGAAATTGGGAGATTGGAGATTGGGAGATTGCAATTAACCATTCACACCATTATGCCAGCGCCTGCGTCGCTGCCCTCAGCCAGCTCATTTTGGATGAAGGCAAGGAGTTCTGCACCCTCTTCACCGACCTGGCAAACCCCACCTCCAACCACATCTACCAACAAATCGGCTATCGCCCCGTCTGTGACTTTGCCGAGTTCCATCTCCATATTCAAACAAATCGCTAATGAAAACCCAATGACATGCTGACATGGATTCGATACACTGTAGGCATCAATTCGAGCAGATGCAAGCGCAAGGCTGCGCTTGTGCTGAAATAATAGGGAAATGACCCGAAACAACTGGGAGGCATTAAAAGATCATGGGCAAAATTATCGGAATTGATCTGGGTACGACGAACAGCGTGGTGGCTGTCATGGAGGGGGGCAACCCGACCGTGATTGCCAACGCAGAAGGCAACCGCACGACGCCGTCGGTGGTCGCCTTCAATAAGAATGGCGAGCGGTTGGTTGGCATCACCGCCAAGCGCCAGGCCGTCGTCAACCCGGAGAACACAGTCTATTCGGTCAAGCGCCTCATGGGGCGCCGCTTCGACGACCCGGAGACACAAAAGGCGCGCAAGATGGTTTCATACGCAATCACCGAGGGGCCGAATGGCGACGCGCGCGTCAACATCCCGATCAAGAGCAAGGTCTACACGCCGCAGGAAATCAGCGCGATGGTGTTGGCGAAGCTCAAACGGGATGCAGAAAACTACCTGGGTGAGGAAGTCAAGCAGGCTGTGATCACAGTGCCAGCGTACTTCAACGACAGCCAGCGCCAGGCAACCAAAGACGCCGGGCAGATCGCTGGTCTCGAAGTGCTGCGCATCATCAACGAGCCAACGGCGGCGGCGGTGGCCTACGGGCTAGACAAGAAAAACGACGAAACGATTCTGGTCTTTGACCTGGGCGGCGGCACCTTCGATGTGTCGGTGCTGGAGGTGGGCGACGGCGTGATCGAGGTCAAGTCCACCAATGGCGATACGCTGTTGGGTGGCGATGACTGGGACGAGCGCATCGTGCAGTGGCTGATCAGCGAGTTCAAGAAGGAGCAGGGCGTCGATCTGAGTGGCGACCGCCAGGCGCTGCAACGTCTGCGCGAAGCGGCGGAAAAGGCCAAAATCGAGCTTTCGACCGTCACACAGACCGAGATCAACCTGCCCTTCATCACGGCGGACAGCACCGGGCCCAAACACCTGGTCATGACGTTGAGCCGCGCCAAATTTGAGCAGCTCACCGCCGACCTGCTGGAGCGCTGCAAGCAGCCCTTCTTCAATGCATTGAAGGATGCCGGCCTGAGCGCTAAGGATCTGGATGAGGTGGTGCTGGTGGGTGGTTCGACCCGTATGCCAATGGTGCAGGATCTGGTGCGTCAACTCACCGGCAAGGAGCCGCACAAGGGCGTCAACCCGGATGAGGTGGTGGCGGTCGGTGCGGCGGTGCAGGCTGGCGTGTTGGGCGGCGAGGTCAGCGATCTGCTGCTGCTCGACGTGACGCCGTTGAGCCTGGGTCTGGAAACATTGGGCGGCGTCATGACCGTGCTTATCCCGCGCAACACGACGATTCCGACCAAGAAGACGGAGATCTTCAGCACGGCGGCTGACAGCCAGACGGCAGTGGACATCCACATTCTGCAAGGCGAACGGCCCATGGCAAGCGGGAACAAGACGCTGGGCAACTTCCGCCTGGATGGGATTCCCCCGGCGCCGCGCGGTGTGCCGCAGATCGAGGTGACCTTTGACATCGATGCCAACGGCATCTTGCACGTAACGGCAAAGGACAAGGCCACCGGCAAAGAGCAGAGCGTCAAGATCACGGCGTCCACCAACCTGGCAAGCGATGAGGTCGAACGCCTGGTGCGCGAGGCAAAACAGCACGAGGAAGAGGACAAACGCCAGCGGGAGTTGGCCGAGGCGCGCAACGCCGCCGACAACCTGGTTTACGTCACCGAGAAGTCGCTGCGCGACCTGGGTGACAAGATTCCCACCAACGATCGCGCTACGATCGAGAATCTGGTGGAGGAACTGAAACAGGTGAAAGATACAGGCGATCTGGCGCGTATCCGCAGCCTGACCGAACGTTTGCAGCAGGCGACCAATGCACTGGCGCAGCAGATGTATGCACAGTCTGGCGCTGATGGCGCCGGAATGCCGGGCAGCCAACCGGGAGGCGGACGCAGCGCCAGCGACGACGACGTTGTCGAGGGCGAATACCGCACCGTCTAAGCGGGATGGATGCGCAGCTGCCAGGTGGGCAGGCTGCGAAGTTGAATGATATGGAGAGAACGGGCGGGGCGCGACCTCGCCCGTTCTGTTAGAATTGGTTTGAGGCCAGGGTTGCGGAAACAGGGAAAGACAATGACTTATTCATACGATATGTTTGGGGGACGCCGATCACACGCGGGACAGTCGGGTGGTGTGGTGGTCAGCCCCGCTGAGCTACAAAAAATGCAGCAGATCGTTCAGGAGTTGGGCGCGCGCCTGGATCAAGAGGTCACCCAGAACCAGGATTTGCAAGCCGCCCTTGAACGGCAGGCAAAAGATCTGCATCATAAAACACAGGAACTGGAAATCAAGGACGAGGCGCTGCGCAAACAGAGCGAGCATCAAAAGGAACTGGAGGCGGAACTGGTCTTTGTACGGGCAGCGTTAGCCGAAGCGCAAGAAAAGCTGGCGACTGTCGCTCAGGAGGCAACCTGGCAGGAACGCTTCTTGCGGCAGCAGGCAGAGATGGATAATCTGCGCAAGCGCTGGGAGCAACGCGCCCAGGCCGAAACAGCGGAAAACCGGCGGCGCATTCTGGCCGATATGCTGCCGTTGGCCGACCATCTTGATCTGGCGCTGCAACATCAGCCACAGATCGATGATGTACAGGTGCGCAACTTTATCGGCAATATTGAGGCCACGCGTCGCGCCTTTTTAGAAACGCTGCGTCGCTACGGGGTCGAGCGCATCGATCCAGTGAATGAGCCTTTCGACCCAACGCGGCATGAAGCCATCGGCCATACGCCGTCGGCGGAGACGCCCGTCGATCATGTGGCGACGGTCGTCCAGGCCGGTTATGTGGAAGGGGATCGCGTTTTGCGCCCGGCGCGCGTGCTCGTCAGCAGCGGGCCAGCCGCATAAGTGGAGGGAAACAACCTATGGATGTCAAAGATTATTATGCAACGCTCGGCGTCTCACGCAGCGCCGACGAGAAAGAAATCAAGAAAGCCTATCGCAAGCTGGCGCAGCAATATCACCCCGACAAGAATCCCGGTGATAAGAACGCAGAGCAGCGCTTCAAGGAGATCAACGAGGCGTACACCGTCCTTTCTGACCCCGACAAGCGCGCCAAGTACGATCGCTTCGGCGCACAGTGGGAGCAATACGCGCGCGCCGGGGGGCGCCCTGAAGATTTCGATTGGGGGCGGTGGGGTGGCGGCGCCCCAGGACAAGGCGGCGCCTACACACGCACGATCACGCCTGAAGAGTTCGAGCAGATGTTTGGCGGGCGCGGCATGGGAGGCTTCTCCAGCTTCTTTGACACGCTCTTTGGCGGACGCAGCGGCGCACGCCCCGGTGGCATGGGGGGCATGGGTGGCATGAATATGACGCCGCCGCCCACCGAGGCGTCGGTGCAAGTGACGCTGGATGAAGCCTTCCACGGCACATCACGCACCCTGGAACGCAGCGACGGCACACGGCTGGAGGTCAACATTCCGCGCGGTGTGCAGACAGGCTCGAAAGTGCGGATGCGCGGCGCCTCCGGGCAGGGTGACATCGTGCTGGTGGTTGAAGTATTGCCTGACGCCCGCTTTACGCGTGAGGGCGATAATCTGCGCGTGAATGTACCGGTGGATCTCTATACGGCGCTGCTGGGCGGCGAGGTGGAAGTGCCTGCGCCCGATAAGACGGTGGCGTTGCGCATCCCGGCAGGCACACAGAACGGCAAAATCTTCCGTCTGCGCGGGCTGGGGATGCCCCACCTCAAGAAGCCGGATCAGCGCGGCGACCTGTTGGCGGTAGTCGATGTCCAATTGCCGACGCACCTGAGCGAGCGCGAACGGAAGCTCTTTGAGGAGTTGCGCCAGTTGCGACATAAATGACAGGCGACGGGTGGCGATTCATTCGTCACCTGTCACGCGTCATGCGTCAGCTGTCACCCTATCGCTGCATCGGCAATCGCCAGGGCGTCGTTGACAATTGCCATCACTTCACGCAACTCCGCCTCCGTGACGCAGAGGGGCGGGTTGGTGTGCAGCAGGTTGCGCCAGACGTAGGTGTAAACGCCGTGCTGACGCAGATAGGCGGCAATTTTGGGCATCACGTCGCCGCCGCCGGTGTAGGGCGCCAACGGCTCTTTGCTCACTCGATCTTTCACCAGCTCGATGCAGCCCAGCAAGCCGATCGAACGCACATCGCCGATGGCGGGATGCTCGGCCTTGAGTTCGTCGTGCAGTTCCGCCAGCACGCGCCCCATGCGCCGTGCATTGCCGACCAGGTCGTCCTCCTCGATCACGCGTATCGTCGCCAGCGCCGCCGCCAGACAGAGCGGATGCGCGCTGTAGGTCAGCCCACCATAGAAGACGTTGGTGCGAAAGTGATCGAAGACGCGGTCATTCACAGCCACTGCGCTGAGCGGCAGATACGCCGACGTCAGTCCCTTTGCCATCGTGATCATGTCGGGCTTCACCCCCCAATGATCGACGCCAAACCAGGCACCGGTGCGCCCGAAACCGGTCATCACCTCGTCGCAGATCAGCAGGATGCCATGGCGGTCACATAGTTCGCGCACACCCTGCAGGTAGCCATCGGGCGGGATGATGACGCCGTTGGTGCCGGTTACTGTCTCCATCAGGATCGCCGCGACGGTGTGCGGCCCCTCGAACATCAGGATTTCTTCGAGCTGATCCAGGCAACGCTGCGCAAAGTCGGCGTCGCTGTCCCCTTCCCGATAGAGCGCGCTGCGGTATTTGTACGGGTCCGGGTAACGCACCACGCCGGGGATCGCCGGCTCGCTGGCCCAGCGGCGCGGGTCGCCGGTCAGGCTGATGGCGCCGTAGGTCGCACCATGATAAGAGCGATAGCGCGCCAGCACCTTATGGCGCCCTGTGACAGCGCGCGCCATCTTGACGGCATTCTCGTTGGCGTCGGCGCCGCTCACGCCAAAGAAGAAGTGATCCAGCCCCGCCGGTGTGACCTTTGCCAGCGCCTCGCCCAACTCGGCGCGCACGCGCGTCACCATGCCCGGCCCGGCGTAAGCCAGTTCCGCCGCCTGCGCCTGGATCGCTGCGATCACACGCGGGTCGCCATGCCCGATGTTCATACACATCGACTGCGAGTTGAGGTCGAAATACCGTTTGCCGTCGGCGTCCCAGAAGTAACACCCCTCCGCACGCGCCATCACCAGCGGGTTGACGGCGTCTTGCGCCGACCAGGAGAAGAAGTTATGCGCCCGCGCCCGGGCAATGAGTTGGGTATTGGTCATAGAATTGGGTGGATTGGAAGCGTGATTTGACATTTTGCTTGAGACTGTAGCACACAGGTTTGCGCGACGTCAATCTTGAACAGGAGTGCGGACGTGGTTGGAATCGCCGCCCCACCAATGCACACACCTACGCCGAGGTGCGTAGGTGTGTGCATTGGTGGGGCTGTCAGTTGTCAGCGCACAGCCAATCTCCGCCAAAGCGCATGCAAGGGGATCAGCGGTTTCGCCACGTCGTTCAGCCGCCGTCGCTCGCTCCCTCCTCCGGGTTGTCTGGCTCCGGTTCGGGGGCAGGCGGGTCCGGCTGCGGATCGGGCGGGAGTGGCTCGTCGGTGGGGATGGGGCCTGGCATCATCTCGACAGTGATGGTCAACTCCTGGGTCACCTCGGCGCCGCCGCTGTTGGCTGCCCGCAGGCGGTAGGTGTAGGAGCCAGGATCGCTGAGACACTCGCTGCGTCCATCGTTGGCGCCAACGTCGGTCAGATAGCCGCCATTGCGATACAACTGCACGACATCCACCCAACCGGAGACATTCCACGACAGGTAAGCGCAGCCGCCGGGCTGGATGTTGTAATTGTCGGCGCTGAAGTAATCGATGATCGGCGGTTCGGGAACCGGCGTTGGGGGCGGTGCGGGCGTCGCCGTCGGTTCGGGCGCGGGGCCAAGCACCTGCACATAGACATCCTGACTCTGCGGCGGCGTGCCGGTCATGCCCTCGGCGTAGAGAGTGAATTTCACGCTGCTGTTGGGGGCAGCCGCCGGGCAGAGTTGCTGGCTGCTCACAAAGGGCAGATTGCGCCCAACCGGCGTGTCGTCGACGCGCACCTCGACGCGCGTCACACCGGCGCTCACCGACCAGGACGCATTGACACAGTCACCCACCATGATTTGATCGGGCTGGACGGTGAAATAATCGATCACCGCCGGCACAGGAGCAGGGTTGAAGGGCGTCGGGGTGGGCGTCGGCCCTGGCTGGCTGGCGACGCGCACGGTGACCGTCTGTTTGGTCTTGCCGCCCGGTCCGCGCGCCTCGATCTCGTAAGTGTAGTCGCCCGGCTGCCCCAGGCAATCCTGCTGCGAACCGCTGGCCGGCGCGCCATCCCACCAGCTGCGCCCGTTGCGCTTGATCGTCACACTGGTGACCTGACCGAGCACCTGCCAGCCAATCGTCGTGCAGGCGCCGGCGCTGATGCGGCTGGGGTTGGCGCTGAAGGACTGGATGTAGGGCGCATCCGGATCGGACTGGACGTAGATCGTGATCGCCGGGACGACAGCCGTGCCGTCGCGCTTATCGACGTGCAGGTAGTAGGTCGTCGTGTGCTGCGGGCATTCGTTCTGACCGCTCTGTCCGGCCACGCCGTGCTGACGGAAGTCCTGCCCTTCTTTGTAGAAGAAGACAGCCGCCACGTTGGTGACATTCCAGCGGAAGTTGACGCACTCGCCGCTGCGGATGTTCGTGCGATCCACGGTGAAATCGATCCCTTGTATCGGTGTGGCAGTCGGCGGGGGCGGCGGGTTGGGGCCGATGGGCACCTGGACGCGCACCCAGACCTTCTGGCCGAAGGGCTGCCCCTGAGCGTTGACCATCTGCCAGACGCCGGTGTACTGCCCCGGCTGCACCGGCGCCACCAGGTTGAGCGAGAGGTCGTAGGTCTGGCCGGGCTGGACAGCCTCTGACAACACCAGAGGGACGCCGCCCATCTGGTTTGTGGGCGTCGCACCAGGCATGGGAGCGTAGGTCAACGCGTAGCCTTTCTGCCAGGTGCATGTGCCGTTGTTGAGCACGCGCCATGTCTTGACGAAGGGCTGACCAGGCGCCACGAAGGGAATGGCAGTATTGTCATCGTAGGTCAAATCGGCGACGTAAGCCATGTTGTCGAGACAACCGGGGACGGGCGGCGCAGGAGTGGGCGGCGGTGCGGGCTGCTCGTCGGCGCGCAAGTATTTCG
>CZCA01001030.1_pt1 | contig 18243 bp, 16 predicted proteins | sample 591981 | NCBI WGS metagenome assembly CZCA01 (sample SAMEA3556810, study PRJEB10932) | anaerobic digester metagenome
TGCGCCAACAGACCGCCCGCCGCCCACAAGTTGGCGTAGACGGGCGTCCCCGCCGCATCGACCGGCTGCAGTGCATCGTTGACCGCCACACCGCCGCGAAAGGCCGGCTGTCCGCGCTCGTCGAGAAAGCGCGGACGGAACCACTGTTTGCGGTCTTGTGGCACGGTCAGCGGCAGATCAAACACCGTCTCCCAGAAGCGCCCGGCGTGATTGCTGTCGAAGCCGCCGCCCAGCACGCCGCCGGTCGCTAACAGGAACGCAGCCGCGCGGTGCTTGAGCGGGCGCGCGCTCGTCGCCGTCTCGACGTACTGGATCGCGCCATCTTGGGCGTGAAAACCGATCGCTTCCATGCCGATCTCGACGCGCACGCCGCGTCGCTCCACTTCATGGCGCAGCGCCGTCGCCAGACGGATGCCCGGCACGTTCGGCGGCAAGGTGGGAATCTCGAAGATGTCGGCGTTGAGTCCCTGCTGTAACGCCGTCAACACTTGCGCGTGCTTGTGCAGTCCCAGAATGGCGGGCAGCCCGATACGTTCGCCCGGTTTGACAATCAGCTTGAGCGCGTCGATCAGCCGCTGCTGTGTGCGCGGGTCGTCGACCGCTTCCGCCAGTTGCACGCTGTTGCGGTCGCGCTGCGCGCTGAGCACGCTCCACGGCAGCATCGCCGCGCGCACGCGCTGTCCCTGCGCCGCCAAGTTGCGGGCGATCAGGTGAGGATAGAAGTCGCGCATGCCTTGAAAGCCGACGATCACCAGCGGGCGCGGGTCGGCGGCGTCGCCAGCGCGCTGACCCGCCGGCACGCGATAACTCGGTCGCCACGCGCCGGCAGGCGAGGGGGTGCGCAGGTTGCCGGCGTCGCTGCCGCTGTAGCCCAGCCCCAGCGTGTTCACGCGGCCACAAAACCAGTCAATCGCACGGCGCGCGTCGTCGGCGCCCACGATACGGTAGGGATGGCGCTCGTCCAGTTCGCCGATGCGCTGCCACGGGTCTTCCACGCTGCGCTCCTCGATGCCGACGTAGCCCAGCACATCGATCGCGCCCGGCGTCCAGTAGAGCGCGCCCATACCTTTGGCGATCACCTTGACGCGCAGCCCTGCCTCCGCTGCGCGCAGCGCCGCCGTCAATCCAGCCAATCCTGCGCCGATAATCAAAAGGTCTAGCATAGCGATGTATCCTTCACAACAGAAACTGGAAACTGGAGATTGGAGATTGGGGGATTGGGGGACTCGTCGCTCTTCATGAACATCCAATCTCTAATCTCCAATCTCCAATCTCCAATCTCTAATCTCTAATCTCCAATCTCCACTTTACAATTCGCTCCCCGCGCCCGGCGTCGTATCGAACTGCCAGAACTCGGTGAGGGGACTGGCATCGGCTTCCCCCGTGGACGCCGACGACGGCAGATGGTCGATGTTCATCACGCCGAGATAGATCAGCTCGTCGAGCCGCTCCTGCTTGAGCTGGCGCCCCCACAGCACCGGCGTGAGACCGCGCCAGCGTTCCTGCAAAAAGTCGCGCAGCAGCAAGTTCGGGCTGTCGAGCGGCGAATGCGTCGTGTTGAGCGTTGCCGCCGCGCCGTTGAGATTGTGGCGCGGGGATTGCATGTAGGCGACTTCCCAGGCAGGCCCCTCGCCGTTGCCGGACGGCGGCGCTTCCGGCGCACGCATCCGCAGTTCGTGCAGGATGCCGGCGGCGCGGAAGGTGCAGAAGCCGCCCTGACACGGCCCCATGCCCAGGCGCACGTCGCGGCGCAAGTCGTCGAGCGTCACCGTCGGGTTGTTGGCGGCTGCCTGCTCGATCATCGCACGCGTCACCAGCTCGCACTCACAGATCAGGTCGCCCTGTAGCTTCGCCTCCTCGACTTCGTGCAGACGATGCCCCAGCCAGTAGTAACCCTGCTCGACGCCAGGAACCGGCGTTTCCGCCGTGCGGCACGGACGCTCGACGCCCAACTGCTCGCACGCTTTGTCCATCGTCTTTTCCGCCATCAGCCGGAAGGTCGTCCACTTGCCGCCGGTGATGGTGAGAAAACCAGCGACGCCGTCGCGCTGGCGATGGTCGAGCAGCGCCAGCGCCCGCGTGGCGTCGCGGCTGTCACCGGTGTAGCCCTCCTGATAGAGCGGACGCACACCCGCCCATGCCCGCAAGATGCGCGAGCTGCTCAACCCCGGCACAAGCTTGTCGCCCTCCGCCAGCATCAGCTCGACTTCCCACGGCTCGATGCTCAGCATCTCCGGGTCAGCAACGCGCTCGTCGGTGGTGCCGATGATGGCGACTGTGTGCACGGGCACCAGAATGTCGCCGTCGGCAGGCATTTTGCAGCGGTTGATCACGGTGTTGACCAGCCGATGATTGACTGCCACCATCACGCCCTTGCCCGGAATCACGCGGACGGGGATGCCCGCCAGCGCCGCGATCTTGCCCGCCCAGGCGCCGCTGGCGTTGATCGTCATGGCGGCGTCGATCTGAATTTCTTCCCCGCTGACGACATTGCGCACGCGTGCGCCGGTCACGCGGCGATCGCCCTCAGCGCCGGTCGTCAGCAGATCGATCACTTCGTGGTAGACCAGAATCTGCGCGCCCGCCTGCCGCGCCGCCTGTGCCGTGACGTGGGTCGCCAAGAAGCTGTCTGCCGAGCCGTCGGGCACCTCGAAGACGCGGCTGATGCGCGGGTTGAGCAGCGGCTCGCGGCGCAACGCTTCCTTCACGGGAATCTCCTCGCAGGGAATGCCAACTTTGGCGCACGCCGCCTTGAACCGGTCGGGGTAGTCGCCCTCATCCTCCGGCGTGACGACGAAGAAGCCGCTTGTGTCCTCGATGCAGTGCGTGTGTGTGCGGCGCAGGATGCGGTTCTCCTCGATGCACTCGATGGCGCTCTGCGGGTCTTTGACTGCGTAGCGCCCGCCGCTGTGCAGCAAGCCGTGATAGCGCCCGGTCGTGCCGTGCGTCAGGTCGCGCTTTTCCACCAGCACAACGCGGAAGCCGCGCAGCGCCGCATCCCACGCCACACCGGCGCCGGTCGAGCCGCCGCCGATCAAGAGAATATCGGTTGTCAATGTTTTCATATTGTCAATCATATTGGCAAGATGTCTCCCAGAGTCTCGCGCACAAGCGCACGTACGCTTGCGCCATCATGTAGTTGCAGCGCCTTTTGCGCCAACCGCCGCGCCGTGGGCATGGTCAGTTGGGTAATCAACTGCTTGGCGGCCGGGATGCTGGCGGGCGCCATGCTGAATTCGTCCAGCCCCAGCCCCAGCAGAATTGGGATCGCCAGCGGATCAGCCGCCATTTCGCCGCATAGCCCGACCCAGCGCGCGTGGGCGTGCGCGGCGCGCAAGACGGCGTCAATTTGCCGCAGCACCGCCGGATGCAGCGGATCGTTTAGCGCCGCAACGTGCTGGTTAGTGCGGTCGGCGGCGAAGGTGTACTGCGTCAGATCGTTGGTGCCGATGCTGAAAAAATCGACCAGCGCGGCCATGCGGTCAGCCATTGTCACGGCGGCGGGTGTTTCGATCATGATGCCCACCGGCAGGTCGGCGCGAAAGTCAGCGCCAGCAAGGGTCAGTTCGCTGGCCGCTGCCGCCATCAACGCCTGCGCCCGCAAGATTTCGTCCAGTGTGCCGATCATTGGAAACATGATGTGGATATTGCTGTCGACGCCAGCGCGCATCAAGGCGCGCAGCTGGGTTTTGAAGAGTTCGGGCATCGCCAGCGAGATGCGGATAGCGCGCCACCCCAGAAAAGGATTTGGTTCTCTGGGCAGGGCCAGGTACGGGGCCGGTTTGTCACCGCCGATATCAAGGGTGCGGATGATCAGCCGTCGCGTGCCAAAGGTGTGAGCGACGTTGCGATAGATTTCCGTTTGTTCTTCTTCACTGGGCGGCGTGAGGCGATCTTGAAAGAGAAATTCTGTGCGCAGCAGACCGACGCCTTCGGCTCCAGCATCGAGCGCCAGCGCAGCGTCCGCCGCTGCGCTCAAATTGGCAACCACTTCCACACGGACGCCGTCATGGGTGCGCGTCAGGCGCTGCGCCGACGCCCAGGCTGTGGCGCGAGCCGCTTGGGCGTCGGCCTGAGCCTGGGCGTAGGCGTGAGCGGTGGCAGCGTCTGGACCAGCAATGACGATTCCGTGCGCGCCATCGAGCGCGACGATCATGCCGGGTCGCACTGCCTCGAGCAAAGCGCTGCCGACGCCGACCACGGCAGGTATGCCCATGCTACGCGCCAGGATGGCGGTGTGGGCATTGGGGCCGCCACCAGCCGTACACAAGCCGATCACCCGGCTGCGATCGAGCGTGGCTGCTTGCGAGGGCAATAAATCTGTCGCCACGATCAGGGCGTCGGGAGGCAAGTCAGCCAGCGGCGATGGTGTATCGTTCTGCAACAGATGCAGCAAGCGGCGGCCGATGTCCTCCACATCGACAGCGCGTTGTTGAAAGACGCTGCCGCTCATGTGGCGGAAGCGCTCTGCCCAGCGGCGTACCGCGCGGCGCACAGCCGCTGTCGCTGCCTGTCCGCAACTGATGGCGCTGCGCACCTCGGCGAGAAAGTCGCGATCCTGGAGCAAGAGGGTGTGTGCACGGAAGATCACACCCTGTTCTTCGCCCAACGTGGCGCTCACCTGCGCGGCCAGGTCGTTGAGTTGCGCCAGCGCCTGTTGTTGCGCTTGCGTGAAGCGCGTCAGTTCCAGCGTCGGGTCGCTTCCCGATTCTTCCGTATCTGCATGTAAGCGTTCATCTGTGTGCAAGAGGTCTTGCTGTTCCGCCAGAATGACGGCCTGACCGATGGCAAAGCCCGGCGATGCTGCCAGCCCCGAGAGCACGGTTTCTCCGCGTCCCTCAATCATGGGGAAGGCGGGTGAGGGAACCCCTGGCGTTGTCTCGCCACCGAGGTCGTGCGCCACCTGACGCACCAGGGTGTTGACCGCTTCGTCGGCATCCTGACCGACCGCCTCAATGCGGATGCAGTGGTCTTTTTCAATGCCCAGTGCGATCAGTTGGTTGAAGCGGCTGGCAGGCGCTGGCCCGGCGCCGGTTGTTAAGTCGGTGACGCGCACCTCGGCGTGAAATTGCGCTGCGGTCTGAATAAAGCGCGCGGCTGGGCCAAAGTGCAACCCGGCTGGATTAACTACGATCACATCGGCGCCAGCGGTGTGCAGTGAGGGCGTCTCAGGCGCAGTATGTGCAGCAACCGGCGCCGTCGCCTCACTTGTGCGTACATGCAGGACAGCATCTTTGGCGCGTCGGGCTTCCGCCGCTTCGCGGGCAACGGCCTCCAGATCCATCCCGATGGACGCTTGCACCGCCGCCGCCATAGCGCCCTCGACAAAGGGGCCGCTAGAGAGGCGTACGCGCGCGCGTGTTTCCGCCGGCAACAGGTCGAGCGCCACCTGTCCGCTGATCACGGCGCTGCCCAGGTCCATCAGCACCAGCACGCCATCATCGCTGTAGACGGACTGGATCGCCTCTGCGATCGCAACCGGGTCGGTGCCGAAGGGCTGAAAGGGGTTGTCGCTGCCGCCCACCGCCACGATCGACGCTCGTCCTTGAATCTGCTGGTCTGCCAATGCCTTGACAGCCATCGACAGCTCGGTGCTGTGCGAGACGAGAACGATGCTGACCAAATCGTCTATCCTTCGACCCAGTCAAAGGTGCGCGTCACGGCTTTCTTCCATTGGGCATAGAGCGTGGTGCGTGCGGCGTCATCCGCCGACGGACGCCAGGTTTTATCGACGCCCCAGTTGGCGCGCATCTCGTCGGTGTTCTTCCAAAAGCCGACTGCCAGCCCGGCGGCGTAGGCGGCGCCCAGCGCTGTGGTCTCGCTGACACGCGGGCGGATCACAGGCACGCCGAGCACGTCGGCTTGAAATTGCATCAGCAGCTCGTTGCGCACCATGCCGCCATCAACCTTGAGCGCCTGCAACTCGACGCCCGAATCCTGGTGCATGGCGTCGAGCACCTCGCGCGTCTGGAAGGCGGTGGCCTCCAACGCAGCGCGGGCGATGTGACCGCGATTGACAAAACGCGTCAGCCCCACGATGACCCCGCGCGCGTCGCTGCGCCAGTAGGGTGCATACAGCCCCGAAAACGCAGGCACAAAGTAGATGCCGCCGTTATCGTCGACCGTGTACGCCAAATTTTCGATCTCGGCGGCGGAGTCGATCAGACGCAGATTGTCGCGCAGCCACTGCACCAACGCGCCCGCAATTGCAATCGACCCTTCCAGTGCATAGACGGTCGGCGCGTTGCCGAACTTGTAGCAGGTCGTCGTCAGCAAACCGTGCTTCGAGGGCACGATGTCGTTGCCGGTGTTGAGCAGCATAAAGCAGCCGGTGCCGTAGGTGTTCTTGGCTTCGCCAGCGTCAAAACAGGTCTGCCCGACCGTGGCCGCCTGCTGGTCGCCCAGGTCGCCGCAGATCGGGATGCGCCCGCCAAAAGGCCCGTCGTTGAGCGTGTAGCCGTAGATTTCCGGGTCGCTCGACGGGCGAATCGTGGGTAGCATGGCGCGCGGGATACCCATTGCCGCCAGAATCTCCTCGTCCCATTGCGTGCCATCGAGCGCCATCAGCATCGTGCGCGAGGCGTTGGTGACGTCGGTGACATGCTCGCCGCCGTTGACGCCACCGGTCAGGTTCCAGATCAGCCAGGCGTCGATGGTGCCGAAGAGTGCTTCCCCGTGCTCGGCGTCCTCACGCAGTCCCGGCACGTTGTCGAGCAGCCAGCGAATCTTGGGACCGGAAAAGTAGGTGGAGAGCGGCAAGCCGACTTTGGCGCGGAAGCGATCCGGGCCTTCGCTGCCTGCCAGTTCGCTGCACAGGCGGTCGGTGCGCGTGTCCTGCCAGACGATGGCGTTGTGATAGGGAATGCCCGTTTTGCGGTTCCACACCACCGTCGTCTCGCGCTGGTTGGTGATGCCGACGGCGGCAATGTCACTGGCGCGCCCGCCCAGCTTTGCCATCGCCTCAACGATCACGCGCGCGGTCTGCCGCCAGATTTCGAGCGGATCGTGCTCAACCCAGCCTGCCTGTGGGTAGATTTGTCGATGCTCCAATTGATGGGTGCTGACCGGCTCCCCGCGATGGTTGAAGATCATACAGCGGGTGCTGGTGGTGCCTTGATCGATGGCGGCAACAAACTTGCTCATGCACTGTCCCCTTCCTGGCAGGTCGAAATCAATCACTGTTATGTTCCGCCGCACAGAGTGATTCGGCGGCGCTCTGGACGAGTAGAAAGGCTGAAGTGGCGCCCGGGTCTTGATGCCCGATGCTGCGCGGCCCCAGATAGCTGGCGCGCCCTTTGTACGCCTGCATCGGGATTGTGGCTTTCATGCCTGCTTCGGCGGCGGCGGCGGCGGCTTGCAGCGCCGCACACAGTGTGGCGCCATCGTCGAGCGCCTGATGCAGGGCGATGATGGCTGGCATCAAGGCGTCAACCATCGTTTTGTCGCCGGGGCGCGCGCTGCCTCGCTGTCGGATGCCTTCGACGCCCGCTGCGACTGCGTTGGCAAACTCCACCGGCGTCAGCGTCTGTTTGCCAGCGGCCACCATGCCCATGCGCAGGAATAGCGTCCCATACAGGGGGCCGCTGGCGCCGCCCACTTTGGAAAGCAGCGTCATGCCGATGCCCTTGAACAAGACGCCGAGATCGTCCACGTGTTCGTGCGCCAACCGCATCCGCACCTCCTCGAAGCCGCGCTGCATGTTGATGCCGTGATCGGCGTCACCGATTTCGGCGTCCAGCGCAGTCAGCCACGCCTGATGCTCGGAAATTCTATCTGCATACCGGTTTATCCAGGCAATCATCGATGCGATTTCGACCATAGGCGTGGGCGTCATGATGTTGTCCAATTCTCAAGCGTCCAATTCTCAAGCGGGCGATGTAACCAGCTACCAACGCAACGCTGGTGTATGCACTGGTGCATCCCACCAATGCAACAACTCGTCGTCAACGGCAAGCAGCGTGAGCGAACATCCGGCCATTTCCAGCGCCGTGATGTAATTGCCAATCAGGTTGCGGCTGATTGTGATGTCGCGCTCCTCGCACAATTCTGCCAGGCGCCGGAAGATGATGTATAGCTCCATCAGCGGCGTGCCGCCCATGCCGTTGACCAGGGCAATCACACGGCTGCCGCGCGTAAAGGGCAGGTCATCGAAGATGGTGGTGGCCAAGATGTCTGTGATCGCGTCTGCGGACTGCAGCGGTGCGCGCCTGCGCCCTGGCTCGCCGTGGATGCCGATCCCGATTTCCATCTCGTCGTCGGGTAGCACGAAGGTTGGGCGGCCGACGGCGGGCACGATGCATGAGGTGAGCGCCACGCCCATGCTGCGCCCCTGTTCGCTCACCTTGCGTCCGATGGCGGCGACCTCTTCCAATGACGCGCCGGCTTCTGCTGCCGCGCCGCAGATTTTTTCCGCCAGGACAGTGACGCCGACGCCGCGCCGCCCGGCTGTGTAGAGGCTGTCTTCGACAGCGACATCGTCGTGGATCAGAACGGTTTGCACTGGCACGCCGGCAAGCTGGCATTCTTCGGCAGCGATGGCGAAGTTCAGCACATCCCCGGTGTAATTCTTCACGATAAAGAGCAAACCGGCGCCGCCGTCAACCGCTGCTGCGGCGGCCAAAATCTGATCAGGCGAGGGGGAAGTGAAAATCGGGCCAGGGCAGGCGGCGTCCAACATGCCGAGGCCAACAAAGCCGCCGTGCATTGGTTCGTGCCCGCTGCCGCCGCCCGCAATCACGGCGACTTTGCCACGCCGCGGGGCATCAGCGCGGACAATGTAATTGGGACAGAAGTTAACGCGCAGCAGATGTGGGTAAGCGTGCGCCATGCCTGACAAGGCCTCTTCGACGACGATCGCTGGATTGTTGATTAGCTTTTTCATTCCATCAACCCTCCCGCAAGCAGATCGGCCAGCAGGCGCCGCGCGTGCGCCGCTGCGATGGCCCGGTGGCTGATCTGATTTTTGACTGCCGCAGGTAGTTCCGCCATCGACGCGGCATAGGCAGGTACGAAGAAGACCGGGTCGTAACCAAAGCCATTGGCGCCGCGCGGTGCGGTCAGGATGCACCCCTCGACTGCACCTGTAGTCGTCCAGGTGCGCCCATCGGGGTGCGCCAGCGCTACGACGCAGCGGAAGCGGGCCGTGCGTTGCGGCTCTGGCGTCCCGTTCAGGGCGGTGAGCAACACGGCGCACCGCTGCTGGTCTGAGAGTCCTGGCCCGCCGTAGCGCGCCGAAAAGACGCCTGGCTCACCGCCCAACGCATCGACCTCCAGACCGCTGTCGTCAGCCCAGGTCAGCAATCCGGTCAACTCCGCATAATGCCGTGCTTTCAGCAAGGCGTTCTCTGTAAATGTTGCACCCGTCTCCTCGACTGCATCAGCGATGTTGACGTCGGCGAGCCAGGTCACAGCCAGGGGAAGGTCGGCGAGCAACCGGGCGTATTCACGGGCTTTGCCAGGGTTGTGAGTGGCGACGAGTAGTTTGGCGCTGTTCATCTTTGTCTTTCGTGGCACGGCAAATTATTGACTCCCTTCATGCTATCATATAATTTTGCGTGACGGTAGCTGTGCGATCAAGCGTTCTTTACTCACATCCTAGCCTGGCAACGAGGAGGGGGCGTGGTTCAATCTTACCATCCACTACGCATTTTCACTGGTTCTGCTCATCCCGCCCTGGCGCGCGAAATTGCCGATCTCCTGCACGTCAATTTGGGGCGTGCGACGACGCGACGCATGCCGGATAGCGAGATTCATGTGATGCTGGACGAGGTGGTGCGCGATCAAGATATCTTTTTCATCCAGCCGTGCAGCGAACCAGTCAACGAACATCTGATCGAGTTGCTGCTTTATCTTGACGCATTTCGCCGCGCCAGCGCCCACAGTGTGAGTGTGGTGATGCCCTATTTCCCGTACGCGCGGCAGGAGCGGATGGCAAAAGGGCGTGAGGCGATCAGTGCACGCGTGGTGGCGAACATGATCGAAATGGCTGGGGCGCGCCGGGTGATCTACGTCGATATTCACAATCGCGCCATTCAGGGCTTTTTCAACATCCCGGTTGATCCGTTGAGCGCCGTGCATCTGCTGGCCGACTATTTCCGAACGCCAGAATTTGCCGACGCTGCCATCGTCAGCCCGGATGTGGGGCGCGCGAGCATGGCGGGTAAGTATGCTGAACTGCTGAACCTGCCGTTGGTGGTCATGCACAAACGGCGGACTGACTTCAGCACGACGGAGACGACGCACGTGGTAGGCGACATTCAGGGGCGGCGCCCGATTATCATTGACGATGTGATGGCGGGCGGGAGCGTGCTCAAGCAGATCGATGCGCTCTATGATGCCGGCGCCACTGGAGGCGCCTATTTTGCCATCACGCATCCGGTGTTGCTGCCGACAGCGCTCAAGCGACTGGATGAAGATGACCGGATCGAACGTCTGGTGGTGATGAACACGATTCCCGTGCCGGAGAGCAAGCGTCATCCCAAGCTGGTGGTGCTCTCAGTGGCGCAACTGTTGGCAGACATCATCGACCGCATCTATCGCGGCGAGAGCATCTCGTCGAAGCTGATTTTGTCGTAGGAGGCATCTGTGTTTGGTCGCACCTCGCGCCCGGAACCGGACGCAATCGAAGTTTTGATCGGCGCGCGCGCTACTTTTAGTGGACAACTTCAATGCGACGCCAGCATCCGCATCGATGGCGCCGTCAACCAGGGACGCATCGAGACGCCTGCCAATGTGATTCTGACCGAGACGGCGACGGTCAATTGTGACATTGTCGCCCGGGTGGTCAGTATTCGCGGCAAGTTCAAGGGCGTCATCCAGGCTGAGCGCGTGGAACTTCTCAACGGCAGTCAGGTCGGTGGCGTGCTCAATGTCAATAGCTTTTACATGGATGACAACGTGCTGATGCGCGCTGCCGTCAATATTCGCGCCGACACGATGACGGATGTCAAACCGCCGTCGCCGCCGGCCAACCCGACGATCCCGGTGTTGACAGGCGACGCGTCATCGGGGACGCCGCCCACATTCCCGGTTGAGTAAACCACATACAATTTTGCTGGCGACCTCTTGGTTGCCACACCAAACCCAATCCAGACAGCGTTGAGCTGCATAGTTGAAAGGAAAGCAAGATGAGTGAGCGTACTGTTGCATTCCGTGACCTCCAGTTGCGCGTTTTGGGTGACGCGTTGCGCCCAGGCGACAAGGCGCCTGAGGTCGAACTGGCGACAGGGTTCCTGGCGAAATCCAAATTGCTGGCCGACACCGCAGGCAAGATTCGATTGGTCAGCGTTGTGCCCAGCATCGACACCAGCGTGTGCGATGCGCAGACGCGGCGCATGAACCAGGAAGCCGCCACTTTGGGTGAAAAAGTCGTCGTCGTCACGGTGAGCGTTGATCTGCCGATGGCACAGAAACGTTGGTGCGGCGCGGCAGGCGTCGAGCGCGTATTGATGCTCTCTGATTATCTCAATTTGGACTTTGGCAAGGCGTACGGCACTGCTGTGCCTGATCTGGGGGCTGAACAGCGCGCCATCTTTGTGATCGACGCCGACGATGTGATCCGCTACGTGGAGTACGTGCCGGGCATCGGCCAGCATCCCAATTACGACGCGGCGCTGGCGGCGGTGCGGGCGCTGCTCTAGGCGCCTCGCAGGCAGCATCTGGAGGGGCATCTCCATAGAAAGCAAAAACAGACAGCACATCGGTCAGGTTGAGGAAAGGGGGGAGCGACGCATGATCTGGGCATTCATACCGTTGGCGGCATTGATCGGCTATCTGTTCGGGTCAATCCCAGTAGGATTGTGGGTATGTCGGATGTACGGCGTCGATATCCGCACAGTGGGCAGTGGTCGCATCGGCGGCACCAATGCCTGGCGCGCCGCTGGTTTGAAGGCGGCAATTCCCACGATCATTGGGGATGCTGTCAAGGGCGCCGTGGCGGTGCTGTTGGTGCGCTGGCTCTTCTACCTACTCTTCCCTGAACCGACGACGATGTCTGTGGACGAGGCGCAGTTGCGCAAGCTGGCGCTCGATCTGGCGGCGGCGCTGGCGGGCGGCTTCGCCGTGATTGGGCACAACTGGTCATTTCTCAACGGCTTCAAGGGAGGCGCCGGCGGCATCACCACGGCGGCGACGACGCTGGCGCTCAACCCGCTGGTCGGCGGCGTAACGATCATCATCGGCGCCTTCCTGATCTGGTGGGCGCGCATCGCCTCCATCGGCACTTTCGCCGTGGCAGTGTCGGCGTTTGCGCTTTTCTTGATCCTCTCCGTCGATGAAATTTCGCCGTGGCCCTTTGCCATCTACGGTGTGATGGTGCTGGCGGCGGTGTTGATTGCGCTGCGCCCGAATCGTGAGAAGTTACGCGAGCAGAAGGAACGCATCATCACTTTGTGGTGATGCAGATGGGGGAGACTGATTGATGAGTGCACCGGCTACGACACGTCCAACAGTGAACTATGCGGCCTGGCCCGACGAGTCCGGTCACTTTGGCCCTTATGGGGGCAAATTTGTGCCCGAAACCTTGATGCCAGCCCTGGATGAACTGGAGGAAGTTTATCTCAAGTCCAAGACCGACAAAGAGTTCCAGACTGAACTTGATGCGTTATTGCGCACCTTCGTTGGACGCCCTACGCCGATTACCTTTGCACGGCGGTTGACCGAATACTTTGGCGGGCCGCGCATCTACATCAAACGCGAAGATCTGGCGCACACCGGCGCCCACAAGATCAACAACGCGCTCGGTCAGGCGTTGCTGATGAAGCGCAAGATGAAGAAGTCACGCATTGTGGCTGAAACCGGCGCCGGGCAACACGGCGTCGCCACCGCCACCGCCGCCGCCATGCTGGGCATTGAGTGCGTGGTCTACATGGGCACGATCGACATGGCGCGGCAAGAGCCAAACGTCTACCGTATGCGCCTGTTGGGCACGGAGGTGCGCGGCGTCGAGTCCGGCAGCAAAACACTGAAGGATGCCATCAACGACGCCATTCGCGATTGGGTGACGAACGTGCGCAACACCCACTACTTGCTGGGCAGCGCACTCGGACCTCACCCCTACCCGACGATGGTGCGCGACTTCCAGAGCGTCATCGGTCGCGAGGCGCTGCGCCAGATGCTTGATCCGGAGATCGGTCCTGGTCGCCTGCCCGACGCCATCGTTGCGTGCGTAGGCGGCGGCAGCAACGCCATCGGCATCTTTCATCCCTTCCTGGAGTATGCCAGTGTGCGGCTCATCGGTGTGGAAGCGGGTGGTCGTGGTATTGCTGGCGGCGAACATGCCGCGCGCTTCGCTGATCCGAAATTGGGGCGATTGGGGGTATTGCAGGGCACGAAAAGCTATGTCATGCAGGACGCCGACGGTCAGATCGCCCTGACCCATAGCATCAGTGCGGGTCTTGACTATGCTAGCGTCGGCCCCGAGCACGCCTGGCTGCGCGACCAGGGACGCACTGAATACACCTACGCCACCGATGATGCGGCGCTGGAGGGCGTCAGGTTGCTCAGCCGGTTGGAGGGAATCATCCCGGCGCTGGAGAGCGCACATGCTGTGGCGCATTTGGTCGAGCTGGCGCCGCAGATGAGCAAAGATGAGGTGATCCTGCTCAATCTGAGCGGACGAGGGGATAAAGATTTGGGCACGATCATGAAGGAGTTGGGACAGCTATGAGCGGCGTCGAACGGATTCAAGCCGTCTTTGCTCGCGCCAAAGCGGAGCACCGGGCGGTCTTCATGCCCTATCACGCCATGGGCTACCCCGACCGTGCGAAAACGCTGGAAATTGTCTGCGCACTGGGTGACGCTGGCGCCGAGTTGTTCGAGATCGGCATTCCCCATAGCGACCCGTTGGCCGATGGCCCCACGATCCAGACTGCCACCTACACGGCGTTAATGCAGGGCACGACGGTGGCGGATTGTCTGGCAATGGTGCGCGAATTGCGCGCTGCCGGAATGGCGCAACCATTCTGTGCGATGACTTACTACAACCCACTCTTTGCCTACGGCGTAGCGCGCTTTGTTGCCGACGCAGTCAACGCTGGCATCGATGGCTTGATCGTGCCCGACCTGCCGCCAGAGGAAGCGGAAGAACTCGAACAGGCCTGCCGTCAGGCAGGGTTGGCCACCATCTACTTGTTGGCGCCCACCAGCACCGACGAACGGATTCGCTTCGTCGCCAGTCATTGCACCGGTTTCATCTATTTGGTTAGCGTCACCGGCATTACCGGCGCCCGCACCGACTTGCCCCCCGATCTGGCCGATTTTGTTGCGCGGGTGCGCAAATACACGAAGCTGCCGCTGGCAGTGGGCTTTGGCATTGCTACGGGCGAGCAAGCCGCCGCCGTTGCCCGCATCGCTGATGGCGTGATCGTGGGGTCGGCGCTGGTCAAGGCGGCGGGTGGTGAGGATGGGCTGGCGCGCGTGGCGGCGCTGGGTCGCGAGCTTGCCAGCGGGACGCACACGCCCCAACGTGACCTCTAGCCTCCAGATCGGCTGCACATTTCCCCAGAAAGCGCCAAACTTCCGGGAAGGCGCCACAGCTAGCGATAGATAATCGCCTCCATGGCAAAAAAGCAGGAAGGCCGTCTTGGGTTACCCAGAGACGGCCTCCTGAGCTTGGTGCTTTGTGACAATTAAGCGCCAGCGCGCCAGGTGCGGCGGCGTTCCCATTCCGGGCTGTCGAACGCATCGGTGCTGTCCGCAGCGAAGAACCAGACCAACAACTCCAGCGCCGCCACAATCAGCGCCACCACGATCAACGTTACCATTTGTCCTCCCCCTTCTTTAGCCAACCTCTTCAGCACACTCGCTGACCGGCTTGCCCAATGTTTCCAACCAGGCGCCCATGCGCACCAGCGCCCGACCTATTGCCAGCGCTATTGATGCAGTTGCCACACCACGTTGCGCCGATGCCCGCTCGACCTCGCGTGCAAGCCGCGCTTGCTCTACTTCGCGCCGCAGTTCCTTCTGCCGTTCTAACTGATACTCCCACTCCAACATTGCTTGCCTCCTGTCTCGCTTCCCTGCACGCGTTCACCTAGACTGTAACTTTCTAAAAGCATTTTAACAGTTACAGTATATCAACGACACTGTAACCTGTCAATACAAGTATTGATAGTTACAAGTAATTCGTGTATGCTGCAACTATGAAATCTACATCGCCCCGGCCTGATGTCATCTGGGTGAACTTCAGATACGGGGCGCGCCGCCTTCGATTGAAATCGAGGCTGAAAGCGAAAGTTGGCTCATGGTGATTAACAAATCGATTCGGTAATCGTAGATGCGGTTCGTAGCCGCGCCTACATCGATTGCCGGGTTATTTTGTTAATCCTCATAAGCCGACTCGGCGCGGCGGCGTCAGTCCACTTATGAAATTTAGCAAACAGATTCGGTAACCGTAGGTTCGGCTTCCAGCCGGACGTTTCTCGTCTGCCACACCGTCACGCCGGAGGCGATGACCTACGGGAGAGGACGCTCCGTGCATGGAAGGCAGCAACATCGATTGCCGGATCATTTTGTAAATCCTCATGAGTGGACTTGAGCTATCAGCCGGTGAATCAATTCACCGGGCGGCAGCGCCGCCCGAATCCGCCCCCATCGTGAAATACACCCATGTCATCTGCGACCATTGTTGCATGTGGTAAAGTGAGATACACTCAATTTCTTGTGACGTCATTGATGATGAGCAAAACATGAGATGTGATTGACAATGGACGCGCGGCATACCTATTTTCAGCATCTGAAGACTGTGGGTGGCGTGCTCTGTCTTGATTTTGCCAATACAGCCAGCGCACGCGATACGGCGACGCCAATGGAGCGGTTGCATGATTATGATGACTTGGTGGTGTGGGCAGAATGTATCGGCATAGTTGACAGCGCGGCCAGCGACATCCTGCAGCAAGAAGCGGCGCGCCGCCCCGAAACCGCCGCAGCGGTTTTCCAGCAAGCGCTCGCACTGCGAGAGGCGATCTTCCGCATCTTTGCCGCGCAGATCGCAGGCGTCCCGCCGGCTAACGATGACCTGGCGCTGCTCAACGCCGCCATCGCTGCCAGTTACCCACACCTGCGGCTTGTCGCTGACGGCGCGGCCGGCTTCGATTGGGAATGGGAGGAGGCGCCGCAGCAACTCGATCGTGTACTGTGGCCGGTGGTGCGCTCCGCAGCCGAGACGCTGGTCTCCGCTGAGTTGGCGCGCGTGCGGATGTGTCAGGGCGAACACTGCGGCTGGCTTTTTGTTGATCGCAGCAAGAATCACAGCAGGCGCTGGTGTGACATGCAAGAGTGTGGGAATGTCGCAAAAGTGCGCCGTTACCGGCGCAGGCTGAAAGATGGGGGTGGCTGAGATCGCCATGCGCATCATCGTGACCGCCGATCTTCACTATCGCCCCACCGAGCGGCGCCGCTATCTTGATCTGGTGCGCGACATCGCCAACGCACGTCCCGATTGCCTGATCGTGGCTGGCGATGTCGGTCATCCGTTCCGCCTCTTTCGACGTGGGCTGGAACTTTTCAGCGACCTTGCCTGCCCGAAGCTATTGGTGGCGGGCAACCACGACCTCTATTGCAGCGAGTATGACAGCCGCACCTTATGGGAACACGTGCTGCCGGCTACAGCGCGCGCTGCAGGTTTCATCTGGCTGGAAGAGCAAACGGTGCAGATCGGCGATGTCGGTATTTGCGGCACGCTTGCCTGGTACGATTACTCGACGCGCGCCAGTCACCTGGGTCTGGCTGCGGAGGCGTATCCGCAATTGAAGCAACTGGTCAACCATGACGCTGATTACATCGACTGGCCGTGGAGTGACCGTGCGATGGCGCGCTGCCTGCAACGCGGCTTCGCACGGCGACTGGCAGCGCTGGCGGCGGAGCCGGCGGTGACGCGCATTCTGGTGGCGACGCACATGCCGATCTTTGACGCCATGATCCCCACCTATCCACAGAGCGAGGTGTGGAGTTTGCTGCGCGCCTACATGGGCAACCTGGCGCTAGGCGATGTCGTGCGCGCCTGCCCCAAGGTCACCCACGTCGTGAGCGGCCATCTGCATCGCGGGGGCGTCTGGCGCGTCGCTGGCGGCGCCGGTGAGATTGAATGTCGCGTGGTGGGAACGGTGAACAATTTCCCTGTCTGCGCGATGGTGACCCTGTGAGCATCTCAGGAACCTTCAAACCACTTCTGAAGCCGGGGCAGTCCTGACCCAACGGTGCGCAGAGGTCGGCATTTTCATTCACTTTGGGGTTGCCTGTGGTAGAATTTTAAAAAATTGTCCTGTGTAGCACGGGCATCCCTGAGTGTTTTATCAATCTGGTCGTCAATATGTAGGAGACTCTAATGAGTAACCAGCTGGCAGTTTTTATGGATTTTGAGAATATTGCGCTTTGGGCTGAACAGGAATTCCTCGACTTCGAACTCACACCGTTAATGGAATATCTCAGGAATCGCGGCCCCATTGCGATTATGCGCGCGTACGGTGACTGGAGCCGCTTTTCGCGTTATCGCGAAGACTTGATGAACAACGCCGTCGATCTCATCCAGATTTTCAGCATCCGTGCGGGCAAGAATCGCGCCGACATCCGCATGGCGCTCGATGCCCTGGAGGTGGCGGTCCAACGCTCCCAGATCGACACCTTTGTAATCATTTCTGGCGATAGCGATTTCGGCCCATTGGTGACCAAACTGCGTGAATATGGCCGCTACACCCTCGGCATTGGTCCGCGCGAAGTGACGCATCCACTGCTGGCACGCGCCTGCGATGAATTCGTCTTTCTGGAAGTTGCGCTGGGCGAAATGGAGGACGAAGATCACTTGGGAGAGCCGCCAGCCACCGACGTAGAAGCTGCGCGTCAGTTGCTGCTCAAGGCATTGCGGGTGCATGCACAACGCGACGAATTGCCGGTGTTGGCCGCCAAACTCAAGCAAACAATGCTCTTGCTGGACAGCGCGTTCAACGAAGCCGTAGTTGGGCATCCCCAATTCAAGACCTGGCTGGAACAGAACACCGACATCTTGACCCTCTTTGTCAAGGATCACCAATTGTACGTTGCACCGCGCGAGTTCAGCCCGACGCCGGAATGGCTTGACCGCCCCTGGAACACCTCCGGCCTGGCCAACGGACAGTCGCACCCATCGACCGTAAGCGTCCCTGCTACAGCCAGCGCCGAGGCAACATCGCTCAACCTTTCGTTGCGGCAGCAATACAACCAGATCTTCACGCGGCTCAAAATGACTTCAGTCGACTTCGCCACGCGCCG
>CZCA01002030.1_pt1 | contig 18239 bp, 15 predicted proteins | sample 591981 | NCBI WGS metagenome assembly CZCA01 (sample SAMEA3556810, study PRJEB10932) | anaerobic digester metagenome
AGTCAGGTCCATACGCTTCCCGAGTGAGCGCGACGGGCGGCGCCGGTGATGCCGGACGCCGTCCGCCGCGGGTTGCGGACGGAGCAGGGCTCAGTTCTTGCCAGTCATCTGGCGATACCAGTTGCGATGGTGCTGCTTGGCCCAGGCGCGGGTCACCGTGCCATAGAGCATGGCGCGGATGGTGCCTCGGGTCCAGATCGCGGCATACACATGGACGAAGATCAGCCCGATCATGAACGCGGCCGCGGCTGCATGCACCACCACCGCGATGCGGATCATGTCCGTCGAGAAGCTGAACTGGCTACGCCACATCACCACACCGGAGACTGTGATCAGCACCATGCTGAGCGCCAGCCCCCAGAACAGCAACTTCTGACCGCCGTTGTACTTGCCCTGCGCGGGCATGTCGTGGTCGTCGCCGTCCACCATCTTGCCCACCTTGGACAGCCAGTCCCAGTCTGCCGCCCCCATCAGGTTCAAGCCGGCGAAGCGGAAGAACATGATGAGGAAGAACAGGGCCATTACCACGCCGATCCAGGGGTGCAGGATGCGGGCCCATACGCCGCCGCCGAACAGGTTCACGAGCGGGTACAGCGAAGGATGGAAGAAGGCCAGCCCGGAGAGCGCTAGCAGGATGAAGCAGATGCCCACGACCCAGTGGTTGGCGCGTTCGGACGCGGTGTAGCGCTTTAAGTCACGCGGATTGCGGATCATTTTGCGTCCTCCCTTTCGACTTCTTCCTCGAGCTCCTTGGAGACCTCGTTCGGACCCTTCATGACGTAGTGAAACAGGCTGCCGACCGCGGTGGCGCCCAGCGCGAGCAACGCCAGCGGTTTGGCCACGCCCTTCCACAGCGCTACCGTCGGGCTGATCTGCGGATCCTCGGGCAGCCCGGCGTACAGCGTGGGCTTGTCGGCGTGCTGCAGCACGTACATGACGTGCGTGCCGCCCACCCCCTGCGGATCGTAGAGGCCGGCGTTCTGGTAGCCGCGCTCCTTCAGGTCCTCGATGCGGCCTTCCGCGTAATGCACCATGTCCTCCTTGGCGCCGAACTTGATGGCGCCGGTGGGACAGGCCTTGGCGCAGGCCGGGGCCTGGCCGACGGCGACGCGGTCCGAGCACAGCGAGCACTTGTAGGCCTTGCTGTCAGCCTTCGAGATACGCGGCACGTCGAACGGGCAGCCGGTGATGCAGTAGCCGCAGCCGATGCAGTTCTCCTGGTGGAAATCCACGATGCCGTTGCTGTACTGGATGATGGCGCCGGGCGAGGGGCAGGCCTTCAGGCAGCCGGGGTCGGCGCAGTGCATGCAGCCGTCCTTGCGGATGAGCCATTCGAGCTTGCCGTTCTCCTCGACCTCGGAGAAGCGCATCAGCGTCCAGGTCTTGTCGTCGAGGTCCTGCGGGTTGTCGTAGATGCCGACGTTGTTGCCCACTTCCGGGCGGATGTCGTTCCACTCCATGCATGCCGCCTGGCAGGCCTTGCAGCCGATGCAGGCGGACACGTCGATGAGCTTCGCGACCTCGGTGGTTTCGCGCACCTGGGGCGCCTCGGTGGTGGTCGCCGAGCGCCGCGCGATGTCTAGCGATTGCAGTGCCATGCGAGTCTCCCTCAGGCTTTTTCGATGTCGACCAGGAACGCCTTGTATTCCGGCGTCTGGCTGTTGGCATCGCCCACGAACGGCGTCAGGGTGTTGGTGATGTAACCAGGCTTGGTTTCACCCTTGAAGCCGTAGTGGAGCGGGATACCCACGGTATGCACCTTGCGGCCATCCACCGTCAGCACCGGGATGCGCTTGGTGACCACCGCGACCGCCTTGATCTGGCCACGGTTCGAGCTCACCTTGACCATGTCGCCCTTGCGAATCCCCTTCTCGGCAGCCAGTTCCTCCGAGATCTCGACGAAGTGCTCGGGCTGGAGGATCGCGTTGATCTTCGAGGTCTTGCTCCAGAAGTGGAAGTGCTCGGCCAGGCGGTAGGTCGTGGCCACGTAGGGGAATTCGTCGGCCTTGCCGAACAGCTCCATGTCGCCCTTGTACACGCGTGCCGCCGGGTTGCTGGTGACGGCCGGCAGGTCCGGATGCATCGGGTTCTTGCCGAGCGGGGTCTCGAAGGGCTCGTAGTGCTCGGGGAAGGGGCCTTCGGCCATGGCCGGAGCGAACAGACGGGCCACGCCCTCGCCGGTCATGATGAAGGCGCCGACGCCCTCGTCCGGTGCCGCGTTCGGGCGCATGTCCGGGATGTCGTTGCCACCCCAGGCCTTGCCGTTCCAGCTGATGACGTTGCGGCTCGGATCCCACGGCTTGCCGGAAGGATCGCAGGACGCGCGGTTGTAGAGGATGCGGCGGTTGGCCGGCCACGCGAAGCCCCAGTTGAGCGTCTGGCCGAGGCCGGACGGATCACTGTTGTCGCGCCGCGCCGTGAGGTTCCCGGCCTGCGACCACATGCCCGAATACAGCCAGTTGCCACACGCGGTGGAGCCGTCGTTGCGCAGCACGGCGAACCCTGCCACCTGCTCGCCTGCCTTGACCGTGACGTTACCGCTGGCGTCGGCGAGATCGGTGACCGCGTAGCCGCTGATCTCGCGCGCCAGTTCCTGCGAGGACGGGTGCGTCGGGATGCGGTAGGGCCAGTGCAGTTTGAGGATCGGCTCGGGATTGGCGCCCCCATCCTTTGCGTACATCGCGCGCAGGCGGGTGAACAACTGGCCGAGGATCTCGGTGTCTTCGCGCGTTTCGCCCGGTCCGTCGGCGGCCTTCCAGTGCCACATGATGACGCGGCCGGAGTTGGTAAAGCTGCCTTCATGTTCGGCGAACAGCGCCGCGGGAAGGCGGAACACCTCGGTCTGGATCTGCTTCGGATCGACGTTGTTGAACTCGCCGTAGTTTTTCCAGAACTCCGAGGTGTCGGTCGCCAGCGGATCGATCACCACCAGGTACTTGAGCTTGGCGAGCGCGGCGGACACCTTGTCCTTGTGCGCCACCGAAGCCAGCGGGTTGAACCCCTGGCAGACGAAGCCGTTCATGCGGCCCTGGTGCATGCGCTCGAACATCGCCAGCGTGTCGTAGGCGGTGTCCTGCTTGGGCAGCCAGTCGAAGCCGAACTGGTTTTCGGCCGTGGCATTGGGGCCGTAGAAGGCCTTCATCAGGCTGACGAAGAACTTGGAGTAGTTACTCCAGTAGTTCATCGACGCCGGACGCAGCGGCTTGGGCGTGCGCTTTTCGATGAAGGTGGCCAGATCCGGTTCGGCATCGGTCGGCTCGTGCATGTAGCCCGGCAGGCTGGCGCCGAACAGGCACATGTCGGTGATGCCCTGCACGTTGGCGTGGCCGCGCAGCGCGTTGATGCCGCCACCTGCCATGCCCATGTTGCCCAGCAGCAGCTGGATCATCGCCATGGTGCGGATGTTCTGCGAACCCACCGAGTGCTGCGTCCAGCCAAGCGCATACAGAATGGTCATCGTGCGGTTGGTCGTCGAACATTCGCCCACCATCTCGCACACCTTGAGGAGGGCATCCTTGGGCGTGCCGGTGATCGAGCTGACGGTGTCGGCGTCGTAGCGCGCGAAGTGCTTCTTCATCAGCTGGAAGACGCAGTTCGGGTCCTGCAGGGTCGGATCGACCTTGGCGTAGCCGTCCTCGCCCATCTGGTAGCGCCAGGAGGACTTGTCGTAGCTGCGCTTTTCCGGGTTGTAGCCGGTGAACACGCCGTTCTCGAAACCGAAGGCCGGATCGATGAGGAAGGACGCGTTGGTGTGCGCCTTGACGTACTCGTGCTGGATCTTGTCGTTGGTCAGCAGGTAATTGATGATCCCCGACAGGAAGGCGATGTCCGAGCCCGCGCGAATCGGCGCGTAATAGTCGGACACGGCGGCCGAGCGCGTGAAGCGGGGATCGACGACCACCAGCTTGGCCTTGCGGCCCTGCTTGGCCTCCTGCACCCACTTGAAACCGCAGATGTGCGCTTCGGCGGCATTGCCACCCATGATGAGCACGAGATCAGCGTTCTTGATGTCAACCCAGTGGTTGGTCATCGCGCCACGCCCAAAGGTCGGAGCCAGACTGGCTACCGTGGGGGCATGTCAGATGCGGGCCTGGGTGTCGAACGCAACCGCACCAAGGCCGCGCAGGACCTTGTGCGTGAGATATCCCGGTTCGTTGGAGGCGGCGGAACTGGCGAGGAAGCCGAACGTGTTCCAGCGGTTTACCGTGAGGCCAGCCTCGTTCTTTTCGACGAAGTTGGCGTCGCGGTCGGCCTTCATGTGCTTGGCGATGCGGTCGAAGGCTTCATCCCACGAGATGCGCTTCCATTCGGTGCTGCCGGGTTCGCGCACTTCGGGGTGGGTCAGACGCAACGGGCTCTGGACCATGTCCAGCAGACCAGCACCCTTCGGGCAAAGACTGCCACGGTTGACCGGGTTATCCGGGTCGCCCTCGATGTGGAAGATCCGCGCTTTGGCGTTCTTGGACTTGTCGCCCATCGAGTAGATCAGCGTGCCGCAGCTGACTGAGCAGTAAGGGCAGATACTGCGGGTTTCTGTCGCGTGTGCGAGTTTGTACTGGCGTACCTCGGCCAGCGCGGCAGTGGGTGTAAAACCCATCGCCACGAGGCTGGAGCCTGTCATACCCGCGCCGCAGATCTTGAAGAATCCGCGCCGAGAAACGTTCATGGTCTCCTCCTATGCTTTTTTGTTTAGGGGTGCTGAGTCTTAGCAAAATTAATGCCTATATAAAACCCATTAGAATCAGGCTGCTCACCTCAAGCGACGCGCAAAGCGCGACAATTTGTCGCTGCCGCGGACAAAATGTCTTGCACAAAGTGGCTCGCTTCTTGCTTTTTATTGCCGGTGCGTGGAGCGTCCTCGCTCCTGCGTGTAACGAGTTTTGGTATTGAGCAGACCGGGCGTGATGCCCGGACACGATCCTTGAGACGGCCGGGCGGCGCCTGTGACAAGCGGGCTGCACCGGTCGCGGGTGGAGACGAGACGATGACGGACAGGTCAACTGAAGCGGGCGGGCCGCTGGCGATCGAGTCGCTGCGGCGGCGTTATCTGGAGCGTGGCGAGCTGCCCGAGCGTGGCGTCGCCACGCCGGTGCTGCGCTCGTGGGAGCGCTGCCTGCGTCTCGGCCTCGACCTTGGCGAGCGCGCGCGGCCCTCCAACACCACGCGCGGCGACCTCATGGTGGCGCGTGAGCGCAACGCCGAGCTGCTCAACCACGCGGGCGGCGTGATGGAACATCTCTACGAGCAGATCCGCGCATCGGGCAGCATGGTCCTGCTCGCCGACGCCAGTGGCCTGATCCTGCATGGCATCGGCGACCCGGCCTTCGTCGACCGCGCCAGCCGGGTGGCCCTGCAGCCGGGGGCGAGCTGGAGCGAGTGTCAGCGCGGCACCAACGCGATCGGCGCCACCCTGATCGAGCGCGCGCCGGTGGAGGTGTTCGGCGCGGAGCATTACCTTGAATGCAATGGCGTGCTCACCTGCAGCGCCGCGCCGATCCTCGACTGCCGGGGCGAGCTGCTCGGCGCCCTCGACATCTCGGGCGACCACCGCAATCACCAGCCGCACACGCTCGGGCTCGCGCGCATGGGCGTGCGCTTGGTCGAGCGGCGCATGTTCGAGAGCGAACATGCCCGCCATGCCATCTTTGCCTTCCACGCGCGGCCCGAGGGCGTGGGCGGGCTGCAGGAGGGCCTGCTCGCGGTGGATGCCGACGGCGAGATCGTCGCCGCCGACCGCCAGGCGCGCATGCTGCTCGGGGTGGAGCGTTCGCATGCCTTGCGCCTGGGCGCTTTCGGCAACCTCTTTCGCAGCAGCTTCGGCACCGTCATCGGTCGGACTGCCCGCGATCCGGGGGCGCTGATCGAGCTCGAGCTGCGCTCGGGGGCGCGGGTGTATGCGCGCGTGCGGGTGAGCGTAGCCTGGCATGTCGGCCTGCAGGCTGCGCACCCGGCCGCCTCGCGCGTCGCGCGCGCAGCGCCCGATCCGTCGCGCTCGGCGCGCGCACGGGTCACGCTGGAGACGCTCGCCACCGGCGACGCCGGGCTGCAGTTCGCGCTCGACCGCTGCGCCAGGATCATCGGGCGCAACATCCCGGTGCTGATCCAGGGTGAGTCCGGCTCGGGCAAGGAACTGCTCGCGCGCGCCTGCCACAACAGCGGGCCGCGTGCCGACGGCCCCTTCGTCGCGGTCAACTGCGCGGCGATCCCCGAGACCCTGATCGAATCCGAACTCTTCGGCTACGTCGGCGGCGCCTTCACCGGCGCGCGCAAGGAAGGTGCCATCGGCCGCATCCAGCAGGCCCACGGCGGCACCCTGTTCCTCGACGAGATCGGCGACATGCCGCTGGCGATGCAGGCGCGCCTGCTGCGCGTGCTGCAGGAACGCTGCGTGCAGCCGGTGGGGGCCGCCGAACCGGTCGCGGTCGACATCGCGCTGCTGTGCGCCACCCACCGCGTGCTGAGCGAGAGCGTCAAGGCCGGGCGTTTCCGCGAGGACCTCTACTACCGGGTCAATGGCCTCACCGCGCAGCTGCCGCCGCTGCGCGCGCGCTCGGACCTGGGCGTGCTCGTGCGCAGGCTCATCGACGGCAGCCGCCACCATCCTGAGCCCGTCCGCATCGCGGTCGCCCCGGAGACGATGGCGATCCTCGACGCCTACGCCTGGCCGGGCAACATCCGCCAGTTGCAGAACGTGCTCGAGGTGGCGCTCGCGCTGCTCGACGAGGACGAGGACTGCATCCTGCCGGGGCACTTGCCCGAAGAGGTGGTACAGGGCGCGGATGACGCGCCGGTCGAGCGCCAGGTCACGCGCGCGCCGGTGGCGGCCCCGGCTGCAGCGCTCGCGCGCGGGCGTGGGCGACGGCCGAAGGACATCGACGACGCGACCATCCGCGCTGCTCTGGAACGTTTTGACGGAAACCTCTCCGCCGCCGCCCGCCACCTTGGGGTGGCGCGCAATACGCTGTATCGGCGGATGGGGTGCGACTTCTGAGGCCGCCCGGCGCTCGTAGCGCCGGGCGGTGGGAAAGTCAAAAGCGGTAGCTGGCGTTCACACCCGCGTAGAGGCTGCGCTCTAGACCGGGTTCGTAGAAGCGGCCGTTGGTGTCGCCGACGATGACCGAGCCGATGTGCTTGCGGTCGAAGAGGTTGTCGACCCGCAGCAACTGCCCGAACGTCCACGGACCGTGCTGCTGATCGGCCGACAGGCGAAGGTTGAAGAGGGTGTAGGCAGGGGCGGGCGGCTCGGTGTTGGTATCGCTTACATGGACCTTGCCGCGATAGACCGCCTCGCCGGCCAGCGTCACGTCCGCGATCGGCTTCCAGGCCAGCTCCGCATAGGCCACGAACTGCGGCACGCCGGGAATGCGGTTCCCGGACGGGATCGTGGTGTTGCGGCTGACGAAGGCCTCGTCGTATTCGGCCTTCATCCAGGTCAGCGCGGCACGCCCCGTCAGGTTGTGGGTGAATTCCGACTCGGCGGCGAGTTCCACACCTTGCCGCAGCGTGCGGCCGGCGTTCTGGTAGCTGGTGCGCCCGCCGCTTGCGCCGGCGACGACGATCTCGTCGTCCGTTTCGATATGGAACACCGCAGCATTGACGCGGGTGTTATCGCCGATGATGGCCTTGCTGCCGACCTCGACCTGCTTGCTGGTGGAGGGCTTGAGGCTGAAGTTGAACTTGCCGTCGGGTCCGTAGGAGAGCTCGTTGAGCGTCGGGGTCTCGAAGCCCTTGCCGGCGCTGGCATAGACGTTGAGCGCCGGGCTGATCGCATAGACGACGCCAACGGCCGGCGTGGTCTCGCTGAAGCGCACGCTGCCGCTGTCGTCGCCGTTGATACCGACGATGTAATTGTCCTCGACCTTGAACGACACGCGCGAGTGCCGCACGCCGAGCGACCACTGCCACGGGCCCTGTTTCCACATCGCCTGGGCGTAGGGGTCGACGCTCGTCACGGTGTCGATCTCGTTGCGCCGCAGCTGGCCCTTCACCCCCAGCGTCTGGCCGATGAAGTTCTCGTAGCCGCGGCGGTCGTCCTCGGAGCGGTCGTAGTCGATGCCGGCGGTAAAGGTCAGCGCACCTGCTCCGATCATGCGCTCGGCGATCCAGCGCGCACCGAGGCCGTAGAAGTCGCGGTCGAAGTCGACCACCCCGCCGGCGTGGTTGGCGCGCTCGGGATTCGCCAAGGTCGGGATCTGGACGAACCTCGGGATCGACTGGTACTGCGTCACGCTGCGTCGGCCCGAGTACGCGGACACCTGCAGGCGGTCCTCACCGAAGCGGCGCTCGTAGGTGGCGCCGCCCTGCCGGTGGTGGATGCTCTTTCTCGTGTTGAACTCGGTCGCGACGTCCTCGACCGCGCGCGGGTCGCGCTGGTAGGTGTCCCATTCCACCCCCAGCGGATCCTCCGTATCGGGCTGGCGCAGGCCGTTCGCCACCAGCGTCAGCGTGCTGTCCTCGTCCGGGTTCAGCGTCAGCTTGGCGAAGCCCTGGTCGCGGCGGGTCTTGCTGTGATCGCGGTAGCCGTCGGTGTCGAAGCGCGAGGCGTCGAGCACGAAGCCGACGCCGTCCTTCTCGCCCTCGGCGCCGAGCCCGAACTTGGTCGTCCCCCAGCTGCCGCCGAGCACGCTCGCGCGCACGCGCGGCGCGCCCTCGCCCGTGCGCGAGAAGAGCTGGATGACGCCGCCGGCGTGGTTGCCATAGACGGTGGAGAAGGGCCCGCGCATCACCTCGATGCGCTCGGCGGTGTCGAGGTTGAAGGTCGCCGCCTGGCCCTGGCCGTCGGGGTTGGTGGCGGGGATGCCGTCGGCGATGAGCTTGACGCCGCGCACGCCGAAGGCCGCGCGCGCGCCGAAGCCGCGGATCGAGATCTGCAGGTCCTGGGCGTAGTTCTGGCGGTTCTGGATCACCAGGCCGGGCACGCCGGCGAGCGCCTCGGAGGCATTGACGCCGAGGTTGCCGGCCTGGTTGGCGCGCATATCCACGGAATCGACAGAGAAGGGCAGGTCGAAGCTGCCGGTCTCGACCCGGCTGCCGGTGACGACGACCGGGTTCAGGGTGACGGTGCCGTCGCCGGCAGTCGCGGCATCCTGCGCCGCCGCCATGCCGGCGAGGCCCGCCAGCGCGCCGGGGAAGGCGATGCGCACGAGCTGCGCAAGCAGGTGCGCGCGCGGTGTCCTGCGGCCGGGGAGGTGGATGTCGGAGGTCGCGCGGGGCATCGGCTTCACGGTTGGGTTCCTGGTGGGTGAGGACTGCCCGATTCTCGCCGATGGCCCGGCGTGCGGGCCTCAGGGCAAACCCGAGCGCATGCTCGCGAAAATCATGAGACTGGCCGTCGGCCCTGCGCCGCGGGGTCCGTGCCGGTGCGGCCGCTCACGCGCCGGGCCAGCGCGCGAAGTCGCCGTGCTCCGCGAAGTGCGCCAGCGCGCCGATCAGCGCCCGCGTCAGCGGCGGATCGAAGGGGCTGTGGCCGGCGTCGTCGACCCACTGCAGGCGGCTGCCCGGCAGGGCCGCGTGCAGGCGCAGCGCGTTGCGCGGGCGGCACACCAGGTCGAGGCGGCCGTGGAGGATGGCGGTGGGGATGTCCGCCATCCGGCCCGCGGCCTCGAGCACGGCTTCCTCGCCGAGGAAGCAGCGATGGGCGAGGTAGTGCGCCTGGACGCGGTACTTGTCGACCAGCGCCGCCTGCACCGCCGCGTCGCGGACGGGCGGGGCGGCCGGCGCCTGGCCGGGCGCGATCAGGGCCTCTTCCCAGGCGGCCCAGGCTTCGGCCGCGACGCGCGCAGCGCGCTTGTCCGCGCCGTCGCCGAGGTTCGTGCACAGGGCGGCCAGCGCGCGCCCCTCTGCCGCCGGGGGCAGGGCGGTGCAGAAGCTCGACCACGCGTCGGCGCAGATCGCCCCCGCGCCTTCGGGCCCGAAGAACCAGTCGAGATCGGCCTGCCCGGTCAGGAAGCTGCCGCGCAGGATGGCGCCGAGACACGCCTGCGGATACGTGCTGCAGTAGGCCACGCCCAGCGCCGCCCCCCACGAGCCGCCGAACACCAGCCAGCGCTCGATGCCGAGGTGCTGGCGCAGGCGCTCGATGTCGTCGATCAGCTCGCGTGTCGTGTTGGCGTGGCATTCGCCGCGCGGCGTGCTGCGTCCGCAGCCGCGCTGGTCGAAGAGCACGACCTGGAAGCGCGCCGCGTCGAAGAGCTGGCGCTGGCGCGGATTGCACCCGCTGCCCGGTCCGCCGTGCAGGAACACCACCGGCAGGCCGTCGGGCTTGCCGCAGCGCTCGAAGTACAGACGGTGGCCGTCGCCGACATCGAGCAGGCCATGTTCGAGCAGCGGCGCGGGCGGGAAGGGGAGGGCGTCGGGTGGCATCGGAGTCGGCAGGCTCTGGCGAAGGAGGGCTGGTGCGCGGGCGCGCATGTCACGCTGGATCTTAGAACAGTGGCGCTACGGATTCCGGGCGTTCTTGGGTGGGCGCGTTGCTTTGGGCGTGATTGGGCCTGTCCCTGACGAAGGGGCGTCCTGTCGACGGTACGTGTGAGGGTTGGGAGGACGATGCTCCCCAAGCTGCCCGACGATGCTCTCAAGAACGATGGCGGCTTACGGATTATCAAGCTGTCGCTCCCAGCAAAAGTAGCTCGGGCGGCTGATCGGCCCGATCTGACGCTCACCATCTGTCTCGGCTCGCGATGAACGGCACCTATGCGGATGCGGCTTCCAATAGCGGCAGCCGGCCATCAGCTGCCCGTCCTCCTCTCCACAATCCTGCCATCCTGATGGCCGCTGGGCCTCGAAACCTGTCATTGCCTCAAGCACGTCGCTCCGCTGTCCTCATCCCTTCTGATGGACTTGTCGTGCGTCGCCGATGTCGCGCCGGGCGTGAGCGACGATGACAAGCCCCGACCACAGCGCGAGCCCGGACATCACCAGTGCAACGACAAGGTCCGGCAATGCGCTTCCGGTACCGAAGACGCCTGCCGCCGCCAGGATCACCGCGAGATTGCCGATCGCATCGTTGCGGCTGCACAGCCACACCGAACGCATGTTCGCGTCGCCCGCGCGAAATCGATACAACATCATCGCCACCCCTGCGTTGGCGAGCAGTGCGAGGATGCCGACCACGCCCATCGTAATCGGCTCAGGCGTCACGCCGTGCTGGAAGGCCCACAGGGCGCGTGCCATTACAACGGCGCCGAAAAGCACCATCGCCACGCCCTTGAGCAAGGCCGCGCGTGCCCGCCATATCAATCCCCACGACAGCACCGTCAGCGACAGCGCATAGTTGGCGGCATCTCCTGCGAAATCGAGGGCGTCGGCCCATAGGGCGACCGAACCGACTGCAAGGCCGGCGACGAATTCGACCAAGAACATCGCCGCATTCACGATCAATGCAATCCACAGTGCTTGGCGGAAGCGCGGGCTCGCTGCGCTGGCATCGCAGGTGGAGTGGGAACAACAGCCGGCCATGGTTTTCTCCTTTACGTGGGCGAGGGGTGCATCACACACCCTGTAGCCACTACAGGGTCAAGCGGTTAAGCTGTTGGGCGGTTGCAATGAGGAGATGCAGGCGATGAAGATCGGTGAATTGGCCAAGGCCGCGCACGTCGAGGTCGAAACCATCCGCTACTACGAACGGATCGGTCTGCTCCCGGCGCCTTCCCGCAGCCCCAATGGATATCGGGCCTACGCGGGTGGGCACCTTGAGCGCCTCGCGTTCATCCGCCACTGCCGGGCACTGGACATTGCCTTGGTCGACGTCGCGCAACTGCTGCGCTTCGTGGACGACCCCACAACCGACTGTGCTGAGGTCGACGCGTTGATCGACTCCCAACTCACCCGTGTCCGCGCGCGTCTCGACACCCTGCAAATGCTCGAGCGCCAACTCGTCGCCCTGCGCAACCAGTGCGGTGCCCCCGATCGTGCGGCGCAATGCGGCATCCTGCATGAGCTCGAGGCGCCGACGCGGGGGGATGTCTGTGTGTGCCACGATGAGCATGCGCAATGATCTGCGGTTCGGTGGCGGCGTGACCACAATGTGGGGTGCCAGCGCTCCGGTACGTTCATGGTCGCGATATGAGCCGTCAGCCAACGGGCCGGAGTTAAAATCGTCGCCCATGCACCGTTGGCTTGCCATCTTCTTCCTGCTGCTCGTTCCACTTCAGTTCGCTTCGGCGGGCCTGGAGGCGTACTGCTTGGAATCGGCCGGTTTCGCGACCAGCCACGGCGACCACCATCCACATACCTGTCAGGTGGATGAAGGCGATGAAGGGATGAAAGGGCAGCTTCACGCCGACTGCGGTTTCTGCCAGATCCTGGCGAGCGCGGCACTGCTCGATGCGGGTCGTCTGCCATTGACAGGACTGGGCCATGTCCTCGTCGACGCCGGGCGGGACTTCAACGCGTCTGCGCTGGTCACCGAGCCTGAACGCCCCAAGTGGCGCCTCGCTGCCTGAGCGGCAGCCCACCCCTGTCTTCCCCTCGTCTTCGAGCGCGCGCCGCACGGTAGCGGCGGTGTGCTCCATTGCGGACGTCCGGGCACTGCCTATGGCGTCCGCCCCTCCCGAAGCCTGGGAACCAACCCTCGAGATCGACTCGATGCACGACAAACGAACCCAATGGTGGTGGCTGATGGCCGCCTGGGCCGTGGCTCTGGTATCCACGCTGGGCGCGCTCTTCATCGGTGAAGTGATGGGCATGACGCCCTGCGTGCTGTGCTGGTACCAGCGGATCGCCATGTTCCCGCTCGCCCTCATTCTGGGCATGGCCGTGTTCGCCGAGGACCGGCGCGGTGCGGTGTATGCGCTCCCATTCGCGCTCGCTGGTCTCGCGCTGGCCGCCTATCACAGCGCACTGATCGCAGGCTGGGTGCCACAGTGGTGGGTGCCGTGCGGCACCGGCCCCTCGTGCAGCCAGCAAGCCCTGGTCATCCTTGGCGACATCCAGATTCCCTGGCTATCGCTGGCGGCCTTCCTCGCCATCGCCGCCGCCCTGACGATTTATCTGATAAGGACCCGTAAATGAACACACGAAAACTCCTGGCACTCGCCGTGTTGCTGATCCTCGGCCTGGCCTTTTACTTCGGCATGGATGCCTATCGCGACCGCACACAGGCCGAGCAGGACACGCGCGTCGCTGTGGAAGGAAGCCGCCTCGTGCGGATGCATACCCCGATCATCGGGCCGCAGAACGCGCCGGTCACCATCGTCGAGTTCTTCGATCCCGCCTGCGAGACCTGCCGCGCCTTCTATCCGATCGTCAAGCAGATCATGGCCCAGCATCCGGACAAGGTCCGGCTTGCGCTGCGCTATGCGCCCTTCCATCACGGCTCGGACCAGGTGGTGAAACTGATCGAGGCTGCGCGCAAGCAGGGACTCTACACCCCGGTGCTCGAGGCGCTGCTGGCCACGCAACCGGAGTGGGCCGACCACGCGGCGCCCAACATCGGCATCGCCTTCGAAGCAGCCGCCCGCGCCGGCCTGGACATGGGACGCGCCCGGCAGGACATGGAGACGCCCGAGATCCAGGCCGTGCTCGCGCAGGACATCGAGGATCTGACCGCGTTGCAGGTCAGCAAGACACCAACCTTCTTCGTCAATGGACGCAGCCTGCCGAGCTTCGGCCCCGAGCAGTTGGCACGCCTGGTAGCGGAGGAAGTGGGTAAAGTGCAGCCGTGATCGGTTTGTTCAAGCTCGCCGGCCTGTTCGCCTTGACGGCCGTGGCCGAGATCGTCGGCTGCTATCTGCCCTGGCTCGTGTTGAAGCAGGGCCGGAGTGCCTGGCTGCTCGTGCCCGCAGCGCTGTCGCTCGCCGCCTTCGCCTGGCTGCTGACACTGCATCCGACTGCAGCCGGGCGAACCTATGCCGGTTACGGCGGCATGTACATCGCGGTCGCGTTGGTGTGGCTTCGCGTCGTGGATGGCGTTGCGCTGACCCGCTGGGATGTCGCGGGCGCCGGCGTCGCGCTGGTCGGCATGGCCATCATTGCGCTGCAACCGGCCGCCTCTCCCTGAAAGTATCATTGTTGCTTCTCGGGGCGCTCTGGCGACCGCAAACACCGCTCACCTCATCCACATGTACTGCTGGTGTCGCATCATGTGGTCCATCATCATCTGCTGCATCGGCATGTATTGATCCATCATGTACTGGCGCTGCCTTTGTTGTTCGGGCGTAAGCGTCGAGTAGTAGCCGCCCATATGGCCCCATCCCATCATTGGGCCCATCGTCATTCCGGGCCCCATCCCCGGGCCGCCCATGCAGCAGCCCATGCCGCCGCCCGGCCCCCACATGCCGTGCATCAGCTGCATGTTGTTCTGCATCGTGGCCCAGTGCTCCTGGAGTAGTTTTTGCCGCGCTTCGGGATCCTGAGTCTGGTTGATCTTGTCCATCTGCTCTTGCATCTTCTTCATGTTCTCCTGCGCCTGCGCCATCCGCTTGTCGAACTCCTGCACATTGGGCGGCTCGAGGTTCGCTTGGGCACCAGACGCCGGCTGGGCGAGAGCGGGCATGGACGAAAGTACAACGGCGGACAACGCGGCTGCCAGGATCGTGTTCTTCATCTCGATTCTCCTATGTCACAAGCGGAGGCCATGACGGTCTTGTTACGACGGACCGATGACCACTGGGGATTGCGCCCGGGGACGGGCAGCGGGGGGAAACGGCGCGCATCGGCGATTGATGTTCATCTGGCCCCCGTCGCTAAGTCAGAAGTCTGGATGCCCACCCGGCAACGGCCGTCTTCGCGCAAGCAGATGCGCTCGCGGAATCGTCCAAGATCACCCGAGAAGACATCATCCTCATCGGGTACCGAGCGAATCAGATCGGACAGGGGCCCCATCGTCGGCGAGCCGGTTACCAGCCGATGGTAGAGCCAGCGGCCATCCTTGATGGCGCTCAGCAGGCCAGCCTGACGCAGCGTTTTCAGGTGGCGAGAGAGCTTGTATTGCAGCTCTTGGAGGCTGTCCACCAATTCGCATAGACAGATCTCTTCGCCGGTGTCTACGAGCAGACGCATGATGCGAATGCGGGTGCGGTCGGCCAAGGCTTGGAAGACTTCTTCGGGTTTGACGGTGATGAGATGCATAGTTGCATCATAGTGCAAGCGTGCAGAACCGCTGAGCCGTCTGCGCCGCGAACAACATCTGCGGGGCAGGCCGCTGGTTAACTCACAACAGTGCTTTCAACTTGCTACCGCCGAGCGCCTGAGGTGACCGCCTGCGCGCCGTTGCCGCAGGCGGTCGGGCGGAGTCACTTCAGTGTGAAGCGTGCCGTGGTGGAAGGCTTGCCCGGAAGGGTGACAACCGCGACCAGCTTGGTGCCGGCGCCGACCTTGAAGCTACCCTTGGCTTCGAGTCGATCACCTGCAGGCTTGAGTTCGACATCTTGCTTGTTTGCGCCAGACAGCAGCGTGAGCTTGGCACTGCCGTTTGCCACATCAACAGGCTTGCCGTGATCGCGAAGATGCAACTGGATCACCTCGGGCTTGGCAACGAGTTCGAGATCGAGATCCTTGACCTCGACCACCACGCCTCCATGCATCGATTCATGCTCGTGAGCATGGTCATGCTCGTCGGCTGCAAAGGCGGGGCCCACAGACACGAGAGCAGCGAGGGCGACGACTTTTGAGAACTTCATGGTTTTTCCTTTCTGGTTTGCATGAGGCGGGTTAAGCAGCGTCAGAATGCTTCGGCGTTTCGATCGTCGAGCAGACTCTCTGCATCGCGGCGGCCGAAGAGCCAGAACATTGCAGGGGTAAGGAAGGTATCCAGCAGGGTCGAACTGATGAGGCCCGAGAAGATCACCACGGCCACCGGATGCAGAATCTCGGTACCCGGGCGCTCGGCCTCGAACAGCAGCGGTGCAAGCGCAAACGCGGTTACCAGTGCGGTCATCAGCACCGGCGACAGGCGCTCGATCGAGCCCCGCAGGATCATCGTGTGGTCGAAGCTCTCGCCCTCGATACGCATCAGGTTGAGGTAATGACTCACCTTGAGGATGCCGTTTCGCACCGAAATACCTGCAAGCGTGATGAAGCCGACGAGTGCCGCCACCGACAGCGGCTGACCGGAGATCCACAGTCCAATCACCGCCCCGACCAGTGCGAGCGGAATGTTCGCCATGATGAGCGCCGAGAGTCGAACCGACTTATAGCGGCTGTAGAGCACGACGAACATCAGTACGAGGGAGACGATCGACAGCAGCCCCACCAGGCGGGAAGCCTCTTCCTGGGCTTGGAACTGCCCGCCGAGGGTGATGAAGTAGCCCTCGGGCAACTTCAGGTCGGTCACGACGGCGCGGATGTCCTCGACGACCTCCGACAGCGGACGCTGCTGTGCATTGGCCGAGAGCACGATGCGGCGCTTACCGTCGTCCCGGCTTACCTGGTTCGGACCGTCACCATCCTCGATTGACGCCAGCTTCGACAAGGGCACATGGCCGGTCGATGTTTCGATCAGGATCTGAGCCAGCCCGTCGGCCGAGCGCGCTGTTTCGGGCAGACGCACGACCAATGCGAACCGTCGACCGCCCTCGACGATCTGGGTGACCTTCTCGCCCTCGACGAGGTTTTGCAGCGCGGCCAGAATCTGCGGTGCCGGCACCCCGTAACGGGCAGCGGCCGCATAGTCGATCCGCACCTTGATCTGCGGCGCGAGCACTTGCTTCTCGATCTCCAGGTCAGCGAGCCCCGGAATGGCGGCAAGCCGCGTTCGCAATACGTCAGCCTGACCGCGCAGGGTGTCGAGATCCTCGCCGAAGATCTTGATCGCGATCTGCGAGCGCACGCCCGACAGCATGTGGTCGATGCGGTGTGAGATCGGTTGCCCGATCGCGATCGCAGCTGGCAGATTGACCAGTCGCGACCGGATGTCTGCGGTGATCTCACCCATTGAGCGGCTCAGCTCACCGGCGGGTTTCAGCCCCACATCGAGCTCGCTGACGTGGACACCTTCCGCATGCTCGTCAAGCTCGGCCCGCCCGCTTCGGCGCCCGACGTGCGTCACTTCGGGAACCTGTTTCACGAGCACTTCCGCTTGCTGCGCGAGCACGGTCGACTCCGCCAGGGTAACGCCCGGGTTGAGCCGCATGCCGATCAGCAAGGTGCCTTCGTTGAACGGCGGCAGAAAGGTCGTGGGGAAGAACGGTACCGCAGCGGCAGCAATTGCCACCGCAACCGCACCCGCGGTGACGGCCGCCCTGGGGTGCTCGAGCACCCCCTGCAACGCCCCGCGATAACGTGCCTTGAGCCAGGCGAGCAAGCGCGTGTCACCGTGATCGAGGGACTTCATCCGGGGAAGCAGGTAAAAGGACAGCACCGGCGTCACGGTCACCGAAACGACCAACGAGGCGAGCGTGGAGACGATGAACGCCACGCCGAGCGGCACGAACAGCCGCCCCTCCATGCCAGGCAGCGCGAACAGCGGCAAGAACACCAGCACGATGATGATCGTCGCGTAAAGGATGGCCGAGCGCACTTCCATCGTTGCGCGCGCCACGAGTTCGATCGGGTGAAGCCGATGGTCGTGATGCTTTGCGCGGTCCTCCTTCAATCGGCGCAGCACGTTCTCTACGCCCACAACCGCATCGTCGACCAAGCCGCCAATCGCAATCGCGAGACCACCAAGGGTCATCGTGTTGATCGACTGCCCGAAATACTTGAAGACCAACGCCGTCATGAAGATGGACACCGGAATCGCGGTGAGCGCGATGATCGTCGGGCGCAGGGTGCCGAGAAAAAAGAAGAGGATTGCCGCAACGAACACCGATGCGCCAATCAGCTTACCCTTGAGCGTGCTGATCGATGCCTCGATGAAAGTCGCCTGCCGGAAGGTCACCTCCGGCGCATCCATCCCGGCCGGGAGCGATATCTTCATCTCTTCGAGCGCGGTTTCGATCGAGCGAGTCAGGTGAATGGTGTCCGCCGTAGGCTGCTTCTGAATGCCGAGGATGACGGCCGGCTTGCCCTCGAAGCCCGCATCCCCCCGTTTGGGCGCCGCTGCGAAGGTCACGGATGCGATCTGACGCAGCAGGATCGGCTGGCCATCTCGCGCAGTGATCGCGAGGTTCTTCAGATCCTCCAGGCTCGAGGTCCGACCGAGATGGCGGATGAGATACTCGCGCCCGTTCAGTTCGAGAAAGCCCCCCGAGGTGTTCGACGAGAAGCCTCGAATCGCCCCTTCCAACTGCTCCAACGAAACACCGAGCTCAGCCATACGGCGGGGGTCGGGCGGAACCTGGAACTGCCGCCCCTCTCCC
>CZCA01000731.1_pt1 | contig 18174 bp, 14 predicted proteins | sample 591981 | NCBI WGS metagenome assembly CZCA01 (sample SAMEA3556810, study PRJEB10932) | anaerobic digester metagenome
ATCCAATTGGAACGTACTTATACAAAAGACCAAATCCTCGAACTATATCTGAACGAAGTCTATTTCTTTCCCGGTCAAGCAGTCTACGGAGTGGAAGCTGCATCTCAAGGATATTTCGGCAAAAGCGTTCGCTACCTGAACCTGCCTGAATCAGCGCTTCTCGGGGGTATTCTACGCAATGCATACATCTACTCGCCGACACAACACCCGGAATCCGCCAAGACGCGCCGGTCGGTTGTGCTAAAACGTATGGCGCTTCTGGGATACATATCAGAAGATGAAGCCCAATCTGCCATGGAAGCCCCTCTTGGTGTAATCGAGCCCAGGCCTTCTAAGCAAATAGCGCCCTATTTTGTTGATTATATCCGGGATTACCTGGTATCAAAGTATGGGCATGAGACAGTATACAAAGGTGGCCTAAAGGTTTACACAACTCTCGACCTTAGGCTTCAGAATCTGGCCAACCAGATACTCCTTTCCAACCTGCCTGATGGAGGTAAGGATTCAAAAGGACTTACCCAGCCCCAAGCAGCCATGGTAGTTCTGGATACGCGGGAAGGCTATATCAGGGCAATGGTAGGCGGTAGAGGTGAGGATGAGTTTAACAGAGCTGTTATGTCCTATAGACAGCCGGGCTCCGCTTTTAAGCCTTTTGTGTATACTGCTGCACTCCAAGCCGGCTATACTCCTGCAACTATACTGGATGATTCACCTGTGGAGTATGTCATCCCCGGACAAGCCGAACCGTGGGCGCCGGTAAACAACGATAAGAAGTTTCGCGGCCCGGTGACCGCTCGTCAAGCCCTTGAAGATTCTATTAATGTCCCGTCTGTGAAGCTCTTGGATCAAATCGGAACATCCAATGCAATCAAGATGGCAAAATCCTTGGGGATAACGAGTCTCGTGGAATCAGGACGCCTTAATGACATGAATCTCTCTCTTGTGCTTGGAGGACTGACCCGTGGTGTAACTCCTTTGGAGATGGCGACAGCCTATGCTGTTTTCGCTAATCAGGGCATTAAGGCTGAACCTGTAGCGATACTCAGAGTCGAAGACGCAAACGGCAATGTGCTGGAACGAAATACTCCCAAGAGACAGGTGGCGCTGGACGAACAGACTGCTTACGTAGTCACTGATATGCTTCGAGGAGTCATTACACGGGGGACAGGGAAGTCAGCGAATATAGGCAGACCGGCAGCAGGAAAGACAGGCACGACTACGGAATATACAAACGCCTGGTTCGTGGGGTTCACTCCTGAACTTGTAACCTGCATCTGGATAGGCAATGATGTTCAGCAAAAGCCCATGATTTACGGGGGGACCAGAATCGGAAGCGGTAAAGCAGCAGCAATCTGGGGAGCATATATGAAAGAAGCCCTCAAAGACATGCCCGTAAGTGAATTCCCTGTGCCAAGCGGTGTTGTTTTCTCCAAGATCTGCACCGAATCAGGTATGCTCGCAGGTGAATCATGTCCTAACACAACAACGGAAGTTTTCGTTGAAGGTACTGAACCCAGGCAGCTCTGCTATTTACACACGCGAATCCAAGAGGTGGATGTCTGCGCTGAATCAGGACAGCTTGCAGGCAGATATTGCCCTCCTGATCAAGTTGAAAGGCGCAGGTACTTGGCGTCTAACGGCCTTAGGATCCTCCATGACGGGACGATTGCGCAAGGGCAGTCAATTCCACGGGTAACATGTCAAGTGCATACCTGGTGGACAACGGATTCCCATAGCGCCCGTTCACAAGAATCTTTGGAGCCTGAAGACTCATCGTTTTCATACGAAGATAACCCCAACTAAGTAGATCACCACCATAAGTGGTCGCCGGTTCCAGAAAGTGTACGTACTGTACAGGGTGGCCCCGCAAGGTATGTACGTTTTCTAAGGCCGGTGTTGCACTCGGGGACTGCATACCTGCTACATTCCACGCACTGAGACTATGGTTACTCCGTCACCGCCTTCAGACAGTCCTCCGGGCAAGGCTGCGTCTACATGAGAATGTTCCTTCAAAAACTTACGCACTGCTTGCTTCAGAGCGCCTGTCCCCTTGCCGTGAATAATCGTTACCCTTGATAATCCCGCAAGACAAGCATCGTCTAAGTACTTATCCACTTCAGCTATGGCTTCGTCCACGGTATGCCCGCGTACATCCAGCTCTGTAGAAACAACCAGGGCTTTTTCCCGGGTAATCGGTGAAAGATAGACTTGTCCTTTATGAGAAGGCTTCTTTGGAGAATCGTCGCCGTCTTCCTGTACGAACAAATCTTCAACCGGCACAAGAACTTTCATACTGCCTACCTGAACTTCTACATCATCACCTTCACCTGATACCCAGTTAACTTGCCCTATTTGACCCAGTCTCCCCACAAAAACCTCAACGCCTGCCTCCGCTTCATAAGGCTTCAAAGGTCTCAGGCTGTCTGTCGCTACCCCTGCCATGTCTCTACCGGGTAATTCCTCTTCGATGGAAAGCGCTCTGTCAGATACGTCCTTCAGAGCCTCCCTGGCCTTTCGCGCTTCGTCATCAATGACACTCCTTTGCAGCCGGGATCCTTCGCGCAGACGTTTGATGATTACTGCTATGTCACCTCTTGCCTGCGCTAACATGCTGTCAGCCTCATCCTTTGCCTTTCTTAAGACCTCAAGTCTCTTCTCTTCAATCTGTTTGATTGCACTTTCTTGTTGTTGTCTCAGTCTTTCCGCATCTTCCCTGGCCCTCTCAGCTTCCGCTCTTTGCGATTCCAGATCCCGCATGGTTCGCTCCATTTCGGCTATGATCGAATCCACCTGAATCCTATCTTCCCCAAGATGGCTCCGGGCAACAGTGATTACCTCTTCAGGCAACCCAAGCCTGGACGCGACAGCAAGCGCGCAAGAGCCTCCAGGCAGGCCCATAATCAAGCGGTACGTGGGCTTCAGCGTTTCAACATCAAATTCACATGACGCGTTTTCTACGCCTTCGTATTCATAAGCGAATGTTTTTAGCTCACTAAGGTGGGTAGTGACCACAGTGGAAGCGCCCCGCTCATGCAGGTATTTCAAGATTGCTACACCAAGGGCTGCCCCTTCCTGAGGATCAGTGCCTGCACCGAGTTCATCCAAGAGAACCAGGGAGCGCAAGTCCACCTGCTGCAGGATCTTAACTATGTGAGTCATATGCGATGAGAATGTGGACAAGCTTTGTTCAATGCTCTGTTCATCGCCGATATCAGCGAAAACCTGGGAAAATACAGGCATTTGAGTCCCGGATAAAGCCGGAAGGTGCAACCCGGCCAAAGTCATAAGCGCGAAAAGCCCTATGGTCTTTAGAGTGACGGTTTTGCCCCCTGTATTCGGCCCGGTTACCACTAATGTTCTAAAATCCTTCCCAAGTTCTACATCGATAGGGACAACGTCACCTCTAAGAAGCGGATGCCTGCCTTCACGGATCTTAAGATATCCCCGGCTGTTCACATCAGGTTCCTGAGCCTTCATGTCAAGACTGAGCCTGCCCTTGGCCAAAGCAAAATCTATGGCGCCAAGCGCGCTCACTGTATCAAGGATCTCAGGGCTTGCCCCACTCACTCCGGAAGACAGCGCCCTCAAAATTTTCTCGACTTCTTCCTTCTCTTTGCCGGCAAGTTGTGTCAGCTCGTTGTTAAGATCTACTATAGGCATGGGTTCGATAAAGAGAGTTTGGCCGCTTTGAGATCTGTCATGGACTATCCCTGGCACAGACGCTCGCGACTCCTGCTTTACAGGAACCACAAATCTCCCTGAACGCAGGGTAATAATGGACTCCTGGAGGTGGCGATGGAACTCCTGTGATTTGATTATAGAATCAAGCTTCTCACGAATCCTGTTGTTTGCTGTCCGTATCTGCGATCTTACCCTGGCCAGTTCGGAACTGGCGTGATCTACCACATTGCCATACTCGTCAATACATCGTTCAACTTCCCTGACAATATCAGGTTGCGGGACAATCCGTTCAGCATATTCCCTGAGGATCTCAAAATCCGAGTCCAGCTCTTTGATGAATTTTCTAAGTCTCATAGCCGCGCTAAGTGTCGATGACACGTCAAGGAGCTCCTCGGGCGTAAGAGTTCCCCCGATGACAGCCCGCTCCACAATAGTGCGGATATCACGGACTCCTCCAAGGGATACGGCACTGCCTGCAGATAAGATTGCCCTGCCTTCAGTAGTCTCTCTCTGTCTCCTCTTAACCTCGTACGCCTCGGTTACCGGCCGAAGGCTGTGTGCAAGTTCCTTTCCCAGGTTCGTTGCGCAACACACCTCCAGACGCTCTTTTATCTTGTGAAATTCCAGTACGCGAATTGACCTTTCGTCCAAATTGATAAACCCCCTGACATGCGCTGGGCTTTCCTCAGCTGTCAGGGATCATTATAACATTACGGGGACTTTGAGAACAGGTTCTAATGAGCAGGCGGCCTCTCAATACGAACCTCGGGAAAGTCGCCTGGTTCCACTTGAGCTTGCTGCTCCAGGACGTTCCGGGCAGCCTGCTTCACACCTTCATCCCTGGCATTTTCTGCAAGCCAAGCCACATATCCGGGATCCTGCCTTACTACCTGTCCAAGGGATTTTCGGACGTACTTGCCAAAGGTGAGAATCAGATCCTCGGGATTATCAGGTACAGTTGTTTCATCTGAAAGAAGCGTATCCCCAAGTTCCTCAAGGGCCACCATATCTATACCCACAGCGTCTCGCATGGCTCGAGCCTTCGCTCGTGTCGCAGCCATTCTCAAGAGGTGAGGCTGTATCGCTCGATTTACGCTATCAGGTGACGCATCCCCTACTTCCGTAAACAACCCGTCTTCAGTCTCAATTTCAGCCTCTACCACACCGTACATCCCGTTATCCATAGAAGGGATCTGAATGACCTTAGTGCTGATGCGCTTCAAGCCACGCTGTCTCGCAAGCTCCAGAAGACCTCCGTAAAGAACATAGTCTCTGCCTTGGAGAGTCTTGATGAACCGCTCGCGGAATTCCTTTGAAAGCTCCATAGTGAAGGTCCCACCTTATTCCTTAGTTTTCAGATCACGGAGTTCAGCGCTTTCTTTCTTCACAACATAGAGTTCCCCGGATGTGTCCAGACTTGCAAGCAACACATCAGCAGGGTCCTTTACACCCTTTTTTCGGAGTTCTTCCTTAAGCCACGCTATGGTAAGCCCAAGCTGGTCCAGGTACTTGTACTTTACCTCTCCGTCTGTAACAAGGGGATAAGGCAAGCCTTCATATGAAGTTGTGATTCCAAGATCCCTGGGGGTCACGGGCCTTGCTTGAGATTTCAAAATCACGCTTAATCTGCCTGACCCTTCCAGGATCGCAAACTCCACATCTTGGATATTGGATACGTCTTTCTCACGTAACCCTGATAATAGGTCATCTATGTTATAACGGAGTTCCCTTAACGCGCCTTCTAATATTTTCCCGTCTCTCACAACAATAGAAGATTTCCCGCTGATTAAAGATCTGGCCTTTTCGCTCCTTAGTGTCAAAAATGCGAACAGCACCTCAGCAATGGCCAATACAGCAATGGGAACGATCGCATCATGTATGTGGATTGACTTCTCCTCCAGCGGCATAGCTGCAAGATCCGCAATCATGATAGCCACAACAAGGTCAAAGGGGGACAGTTGCCCGATTTCCCTCTTCCCCATCACCCTCGTGACAAAGAGCACGAATGTATACATAAATACTGTTTTGAGTACAGTGGAAAGCATCTATAAACACCCCTTCGCCCTTACTTATCAGGCGTCGGTGCTTCTTGATTGTAGTATGAGTGCAATCTCAGACATGTATTCTGCATGTGTGATTCTCGAGGGAATAGAAAGAAGTCCGTATGAAGTCAGACTCTCATGCGACGTCTCTTGAGCCAAGCTTGGAGCTTTGACAGAGGCCAAGTGTTAATCACGTGGGACTGTTCAAGCCATGCGCGTCTTGCGACATCCAGGCCGTATGACATGAAACGAAGCTCATTCGTATTATGAGAGTCTGTGTTGATGACGATGTAAGCGCCGGCTTCCGCTGCCTTTCGCGCCCACACAGAGTCCAAGTCCATTCTTTCAGGGTACGCGTTAATCTCCAAGGCTACATTGTGCCTGGCTGCTTCCTGTATGACAGTATCCATATCTACGTCATAACCTAAGCGCCTGCCAAGCACCCGCCCTGTAGGATGAGCAATTATGTCTACGCTTCCACTTTGAATTGCCTTAACTATACGACTGGTCATAACGTCTTCAGGCTGCCCGAAGGCAGAGTGCACAGACGCTACGACTATGTCAAGATGAGACAAGACAGTATCAGGGTAATCGAGATTGCCGTCTTTTAGAATCTCCAACTCAATTCCGGATAGCACATGGATTCCGGGAAATCTGTCCCGAAGCCGTCTCAAAATCTCCAACTGCTTGAAAAGCCTCGTTTCCGAGAGTCCTCTCGCAACCTTCAGGGATTTTGAATGATCCGTGATTGCAACATATTCATATCCTAAGGCTTGAGCCGCCTCAACCATAGACTCAACAGACTCCGTGCCGTCACTCCAATTTGTGTGCATATGAAGGTCCCCGCGGATGTCTTCGGCAACCAAAAGCCGAGGCAAGCGCCGCTCTAATGCAACCTCGATTTCACCTGTCATCTCACGCAGCTCGGGCGGGATATACTCCATCCCCAGGGCTTCGTATATGTCTGCCTCATCTCCCGCATCCAAGCTTTCACCTTTTTCACGGAAAAGACCGTGTCTTGTCAGTTTCAGCCCTAGTCTACTTGCAATAGACTTAAGACCGTTATAGTGCAACTTTGAACCGGTTGTCGACAAAAGCGCAAATGGAAACTCCTCCGGCTTCACAATGGAGATATCCACCTCCACATCACCGCCGGCGGTAAACACGACCCTGTCTTCATTGGAAGAGTTCATGGAAAGGAACCCACTCCATGACCTTATAAGATCTGAAATGCGGGATGAATCGTCGATCCCCAGGACCACATCTACGTCACCACAGGTTTCTTTGCGTCTTCTTACGCTGCCTGCCGCAGATATCTCACTCGGCCCTACGTGAGAGCTTATGAAATTAATTAGGCTCGCACAAAGCCTATCCGCTATCACAAGAGGGATGCGAGTCATATCTTCTTTTTTTAGTTTTTCTATAGCTATCAGTATGTTTTCCTCGGACTTTTGCCCCATACCCGGGAGCGTCCTCAACTTTCCTGACCGGGCGGCTTCTTCCAGTTGGTCAATACCGGCCACTCCGAGCCGGCGGAATACCAATGATGCCGTCTTTGGCCCTATTCCGGGAACCCTTCTCATCATGTCCATCACGCCGGGAGGATACTCAGCTCTTAAGTCCTCCAGCGCCTCAAGAGTCCCGGTGTCCGCAATCTCCCGAGTTTTCTCTTCCATGGCCTTGCCTATCCCTTGGATGTTCTTCAGCTGCCCTTCCCTGGCGAGCTCGGCAGCATCTTCATTGAGGTCTTCCAGAATGTCCGCAGCTCGTCTGTAGGCTCTTATCTTAAATGGGTTTTCACCCTTAAGCTCCAAAAACTCTGCGAATTCACGGAAAATCGCCGCAATGCCGGCGTTAGCCAAACAAACAACCCCCTGTTAACCTTGATTCACCTAAACAGTATCCCCTGTCCTAACCTTCTTACCGGACTTCACCGAAAAGGGGGGGACTGCCTTATCATCGGTTTTTGCGTTACCCGGATTTGTCAGATATGGAATTCCGCCTGGGAATACATCCTCAAGACTTTTGAAAATTACCGGGGATAAGTTCATCAACTCCCTGGCAATAGACGAACTATCTATGGTCTGGCGTGCACCTTCAAAGGGAAGGGCATAAATCACAAAAAGCAATATCATAGCGAGCAAGGCGCCTTTTGCAAACCCCAACAGTGCGCCTCCCAAGGAATCAAGGATTGATACAGGCGAATATTTCACGAGCCTTCCCCAGATCCACCCCAAAATCGAAATTATCGCTGCCACGCCGAGACAGACTGCCGCAAAACCAAGGATAGTGGCAACCCCTTCAGGAACAGCAAAATACCGGAGAATATAGTCTGATGCCACATCATAGTACTGCAATGCCAGCAATACTGAGGCGACCAGCCCTACAAGGCCCAGAACTTGCCTCACAAGGCCCTTTCTAAGCCCCGTAACAGCCATTAGTCCAATGAAAGCTAAGAGCACGAGGCTAAGCCAATCCATTTCAGCTCCCCCTGTTCTACCTTACATCCTCTACGAGGCTCATGAGTTCTTCATAGCGGCGTCTGGCTTTCTTAAGATCATCAGCCAGCGAAAGGCATACCAGAATCGCCGCTTGGCCTCGGGAAAGCCGCGGATTCATGCGAAGGGCAGTCCTCATCCGCTTGTCCACTGATTCTGCAAGCTCCTTTACGTGATCAGTTTCAGCATCAGAGCGGATAATATACTCTTCCCCGAGAATACTGACTGCAACCCGATTCCTTTTCCCAATGGGTTCAACTTCTCCTCCGGCCTCCTGGCCCAGCAAACCCATCACCTCCATGGCTACCTGTGGTTACAGCTATTAATTCTACTTCCTTTCGCCATTACCTCCTCCATGCACATGGGCACTAGGCCTAACTTCGAATGGAAGCCCCCACTCCGGAAGTAAGATTCTCCACTATGCCTGCATGAACCGGCTCGACCTCTTCGTCGGTAAGTGTGCGATCAAGGCTCCGGTATGTTATTGAATAAGCCAGGCTCTTATGACCGGGAGGAACCTGGGGCCCAAAATACACGTCAAACAGATTTACGCGCTCAACAAGGCCGGCGCCTGCCTCCCATATCTTATCCTCAACTCTGCCGCTCTCTACGTCTTCTTGCACCACAACTGCGATATCCCTTGTAACTGCAGGGAGCCTCGGAAGCTGCTTGACTTCCCAGTCTGTCTGCACGTTGCCAAGGAGCGTCTCTAAGTCCAGTTCAGCCAGGTATGCACCTTTCTTGAGGCCTAAAGTCTCATTAATTACCGGATGGAGTTCTCCTAAATAACCGATGTCCTCGCCACCTATTACTACCTTAGCAGTCCTTCCAGGATGCAGTGAGGGATGGGTTGTCTTCTCGAACCTGTATCCTGAAATCCCAATGCTTTCAAAAAGCGCTTCAATGACGCCTTTCATATGAAAGAAATCGGCATCCGGAGTTTGATTCCCCCATGTAGACTCTTGTAGTTTTCCCATTAGTGCAAGACCAATCATCTTTCGCTCATGTGGGAGGTGAGCCTCTTTGTCCGCCTCTTCAGCCTTCTCCACACGCTGTCTTTGGAAAACCTTACCCACCTCATAGATGGCCACATCATCCCGTTGCCTGGACGCGTTTCTCGCAAGAACATCCACAAGACTCACCAGGAGCGTTGTCCTGAGCATTGTGTGTTCGCCGGTAATGGGATTTTTGATCTTTACCTTCAGCCGTTCAGTGTCTTCTTCAGGGAGCCTCAACCCACGACAAGCAGCCTCTGACGTAAAAGTCATAGTGTTTACCTCTGTGAGACCTGAGCCTCTCAGAACCTCGCCTACCTTAGACACCAAACCTCTCTCAGGATTCAGCTGTATCTCGGGGGGCACTCCTTTCGGAATCGTAGGAGGAATCTTGTCATATCCATAAACACGTGCAATCTCTTCAACAAGATCCTCTTCTTGGACTACATCCATTCTATGGTTAGGAACAAGCACACGACATGAATCCCCATTCCATTCATCCAAGACAAATCCCAGTCTCATCAGGATCAATTTCATTTCGTCTTGATCTATTGTAATCCCCAGTAAGCGGTTAACCCTGGCGGGGCGGAGCCGAATGTAAACAGGCGTCTCAAGACCGGGATACTCATCAACCCTTCCTTCGGCGACTTTTCCCACTTTGAGTTCAGCCATGAGAGCTGCAGCCCGGTCTACACCTAATCTGGCATTCTCAGGCCACACACCTCCGGAAAACCGTATAGAAGCCTCTGTCCTCATTTTAAGCGCACGCGATGTCCTCCATACACTGACTGAATCAAAAGCAGCAGCCTCGATGAGCACCTGGGTGGTGGATTCGTCAACCTCAGTATCTATGCCCCCCATCACTCCTGCGATAGCCACCGGGGACCTGTTATTCGCTATGACCAACATATCTTCGCTCAATTCACGGGTCTCCCCGTCAATGGTTTCGATGGACTCTCCGCTCCGCGCCCGTCTTACGACTATAGTGCGTTCGCGGATACGATCCAAGTCGAAAGCATGGAGAGGCTGGCCCAGTTCAAGCATAACGTAGTTAGTGATATCCACTACATTGTTAATGGGACGAATCCCGCATGAGATAAGCCTTTCTTGCATCCATTCAGGTGACGGACGGATATTTGCCTCTGTTACCACACGCGCAACATAACGCCGGCATAAGTCCGGAGAAATAATCTTCACTGTCGCAAGTCCGTCCACTGCATGCCCTTCCTCGTTGACGACAAGGTCAGGATGTTTCAGTTCGAGGCCGAGCACAGCTGCTGCCTCCCGAGCTATGCCAAAGATGTTTAGGCAGTCAGCACGGTCGTGCGTGATCTCAAAATCGAATACAACATCCTCCCCTTCTCCGGTCATAGATTCACAAGCAGTCCCGCTCAAAGTAAGCGCCTCTGCTACATCACCCGGAGGCGGAAGCCCCGGGACATATTCAGCTAACCATTTATATGGGACAAGCATCAAAGGAACCTCCCTTTACCAAACATGTATAAACTGCTGATTAAATGCCATATCGTTTTCAGCAAGAAGCCGGATATCGTCTATCCCGTATTTCAACATTGTCACTCTGTCAATTCCCATCCCAAACGCAAGCCCCGAAACCTCCTCCGGATCATAGCCCACTTCCCGAAGCACTCTCGGGTGAAGCAGTCCTGATCCTAGGATTTCAAGCCAGCCTGTATGCTTGCAGAGACGGCAACCGGAACCGTGACATATGACGCAGGAGACATCCATCTCAGCGCTGGGCTCGGTAAATGGGAAATAGCTCGGCCTGAACCTCACATCAGTGTCAGGACCGAAGAACTCATGGGCAAACATTCCCAACACACCTTTGACGTCTCCAAAGGTTATTCCCTCCTCAACCACAAGCCCGTCCAACTGATGAAATACAGGCAAGTGCGACGGGTCAGATGCATCAGACCTGTAAACCTTACCGGGGATAATGGCTCGGATTGGCGGTTTACGGTTTTTCATGATTCTAATGTCCACGCAAGTCGTGTGAGTCCTGAGCACAGATTCGTCAGTAATGTAGAAAGTGTCCTGGATATCACGGGACGGATGGTTCTTTGGCACATTCAAGGCTTCGAAATTATTGTAGTCCAGCTCTACATCGGGCCCTTCCAATACTTCAAACCCGAGATGCGCAAAAATACGTTCCAATTCCTCATAGACCACACTCACAGGGTGCCTCGCGCCAAGGGAAGGCCTTTTCCCCGGAAGCGTTATGTCAAGGTCCTCGGCCTTAAGCTTGTTCTCTAAGTCAATGGCAGCTATGTGGCTGCGTCTTGCCTCTATCATCTCTTTTACGGTTTCCCTTGCTTCATTGAGAAACCGGCCGACTACAGGCCTTTCGTCTTCGGGGTACTCACCCAGACTGCGGAGGGCTTGAGTTACCTCACCCTTTTTTCCCAAATACTTTACGCGGATTTCTTCCAATTCCGGCAGCTTCACCACAGACTCAATACTCTTTCTAGCTTCAGATATGATCTTCTTTGCTTTCTCATCCATACGTATTCCTCCTAGTTATGGAGAGGGGCCACAGTCTTCAAGGGACGAAGACTGTGGCCCCGCGTTACCACCCTCATTGTCAGGGAAATCGCAATCCACAAGCGACTCCTGACCTCTTAAACCACATGCAAGCTTCTTTTACAAAGCAAACTCATGTTTCCCTATGTAACGGTAGGGTGCCGACATAGCCTACTTGCAAATAGCATTATGCTCAAAAGCTTTCAGCTTGCAGCTCCGGAGCGAACTTCAGCAAGACCGGCGCAGGCATGCTCTCAGTCTCAGACATGCCCTTCCTTCGAGCCTTATCGTGCTTACTCTTCTCCTTCATCGCTCTTTCAATAATACAATAGATTTCAAACGTTCCCGGAGAAGAAGACGCAAAACATCATTGGGTCACAAGCATCTTATATATCAGATACGCAGTAACGGATCCGGTCAGCTCAAAAAGCCTCCAAAAGAAATCAGCGCCTAACATCCAGGAACCACGCCCTTTCAAGAGTTTTTTCATGTACTCTTGTTGACCAATTATATCATAGCGTCTCCCCTGTCTGCAACATGCCGCCCATCTCTTATTTTGCCTGTGTATTCTCTCTCCCGCTCTTACTTGCGATTCTCTCTTTGCCTCTGCCTGTAAGCTTCATACATTAGGATAGAACCTGCAACCCCTGCATTGAGAGATTCTGCATCTCCTATCATAGGAATTCTTACGGTTGCATCGCAAAGCTCAAGAACGTCCGAGGTAAGGCCGTGAGCCTCGCTTCCCACAAGAACCCCACATCTTCCTCGAAAATCATAATCGTAGCACAATGTTTCAGCTTTTGCATCTGCTGCGACTATTCGGAACTCGTGCCTTCTTAGGAATTCCATTGAATCCTTGGCCGTTCTGAAACTCCGAAGGGGCATTCTAAGTATGCCACCCATAGTCGCCCTGACACACTTAGAATTAAATGGATCTACAACATCCCCGCTAAGGATTATACCTGCTACCTGAAAAGCGTCAGCGCTCCGGATAAGTGTGCCCAGGTTGCCGGGGTCCCTGATTTCATCAGCCAGCAAAACCAAAGGAAATCCGTGAAGACAGAAATCTATATCAGGAATCTCAACAATTGCCACGACGCCTTGAGGCGAGTCCGTATCTGCCACATAATCCAAGACCTCATCTGTAACGCCATAAACGGTTATTCCGCCGGCTACGAGCCTTTCATACAAAGCACGTCCCCTGGCGTTTCTAAGCAAATACGGGCTTATCAGAACTTCATGAATCCTGGCGCCCGTATTTAGCGAATCTTCAATTCCACGAATGCCTTCCAACAAAAACCGGCCCTGCTCCTCTCGGTGCAGGCGCCGTTTCAGCTTCCTTGCTTCCAGTATTCTCGCATTGCGTCGACTGGTAATCGTGATATCGATTTTCACTTGACCTCACTACGTGTTATCTACGCTGTTTTGAGCAATCTTTACCAGTTCGCTGAAAGCCTCCTGATCATTGACAGCAAGTTCAGCAAGAACCTTCCTGTTTATGTCAACCCCAGCCTTCTGCAGACCGTCCATGAACCGGCTGTACGACATACCATTCATGCGCGCAGCAGCATTTATTCTTGTAATCCATAGCCTGCGAAAATCTCTCTTCTTGTTGCGCCTATCTCGATAAGAGTAATGAAGAGACTTCATGACTGCTTCATTGGCACGGCGGTATAGCTTACTATTCGCGCCGGTAAATCCCTTCGCCCTCTTCAGGACCTTCTTACGTCGGCGTTTCGTAGCCGAACCGCCTTTGACTCTAGGCATATTAATTCCCCCTCAGATTTGGCACTTGCGGCGTTCAAAACGGTGTCACTTGCCAAGAAGCTGCTTCACCTTAGCAGCATTTCCCTGCGAAAGCACTGCCGGCTTGTTTAAGCGCCTCTTCACCCTTGATGATTTCTTTCCGGTCTTATGACTCATGCACGCCTTACGTCTCATGATCTTACCGGTGCCGGTAACTTTAAAACGTTTGGCTGCGCCTCGATGCGTTTTCTTCTTTGGCACAGTATGTCTCTCTCCTTTACTGGGATCAGGACGGAATAATCACCTAATCACTCAACCCATGATTGTGCAGAATCAATGACTCTATTTAGAAGTCAAAGGCGCCAAAATCATGACCATATGTCTTCCTTCGACCCGGGGTTCCCGTTCAACTGTCCCATAATCCTTAACTTCTTCAGCCAGGTCCTGAAGCAGCGCTCGCCCGATATCAGCGTGAACGATTTCGCGGCCCCGAAACCTCACAGTAGCCTTAACTTTATCCCCATCTTGAAGGAACCTGATTGCGTTTCTAGCCTTCACCTGGAAGTCATGTCCTTCGATCTTCGGAGTCATCCTGACCTCCTTGACATCGACAATCTTTTGCTTTCTTCTGGTTTCCCTCTCACGCTTTGCCTGCTCATACTTGTACTTACCATAATCAATCAAGCGGCAAACCGGCGGCCTTGCATTCGGCGCGACCTCAACCAAGTCAAGACCTCTTTCGGCTGCAATACGGAGACCCTCCTTAAGAACCATAACCCCTAGTTGCTCCCCTGTCTCGTCAATCAGCCTGATCTCACGCGCACGAATGCCATCGTTCACTCTCAAGTCTCTTGCGATTGTGCCTCACCCCCTGAAATATTTGCAGTCCCAATATGAAACATGAAAAGCGGGCATACCGCCCGCTTTCACAATTAATTACAGTAAGAAACGTTTCTCGTAAGCCCAACCATAGTCTAACTATTACTAAAGTGCAGGCTCACCTCTTACGTAACCATGCTAGCAACCTACTAATCAAGCTGTGGTGTGCAAATAACAATCAACTAAACCCGATAGTGGGCGCCGCAAGGTGAGAAGCAGACGGCTTCTTCTTAAGCTTATTCATATTTCCATGTTACAATTAGCCATATCGTTAATGGCAATAGCAATGTTAAATATAACATAACCCGCATACATAGTCAATCAGGGTTTACCAGGCAAAGTCAGAGTCTTTCGCGGATCTCCCGGGCTATCCGGGCAGAAAATTCAGGTAATCCCATAACTCCGAGATCCCCTTCGCTTCGCGAGCGAACTGAGATCTTCTCTTCCTCAACTTCTTTATCTCCCACCACTATCATGTATGGGATTTTTTCCATCTGAGCTTCACGAATCTTGTATCCAACCTTTTCAGACCTGGCATCGGTTTCAACTCGAAGAGACTGATCCCGAAAAGCCTTCTCCACACGCTTGGCATAGTCAAAGTGGCGATCCGCTATCGGTATGATACGTACTTGGACCGGCGCCAGCCACACTGGAAATGCCCCGTTGTAGTGTTCAATGAGGCCTGCGACAAACCGCTCCATCGAACCCAGCACTGTACGGTGGATCATTACAGGTCGATGTTGCGCGTTATCCTCTCCTATATAGTGAATATCAAATCGCTCCGGCAAATTGAAGTCTACCTGGATTGTGGGACCTTGCCATCCGCGACCTAACGCGTCCTTGATTTGCACGTCTATTGCAGGCCCATAGAATTTGGCTTCCCCTTCCATGCGTTTAAACTTGATGCCTGCCCTATCCATAGCTGCAACAAGAGCGTTTTCCGCCATCTCCCATACATCGTCTGACCCCACATACTGGTCCTTGTTCAGGGGATCCCTTACTGACAGTTCAAAGTCATATTCCCTATAGCTGAATGACTCCATCATGAACTTCACTAAATCGATTACACCGACGAGTTCATCTTCAAGCTGATCAGGGCGCATAAACAAGTGGGCATCATCTTGTGTAAATCCCCTGACGCGGAGCATTCCATGGAGAACGCCTGATCGCTCATATCTATAGACTGTGCCAAGCTCCGCCCACCTGAGAGGCAGATCTCTGTAAGACCTGGTTTTGGTCTTATACATAAGAATATGGAACGGGCAATTCATAGGCTTCAGGAGATACTCGATTCCGTCGATATCTATAGGAGAGTACATATCGTCTCTGTACCAGCCCCAGTGGCCTGAGATCTCCCAGAGATCCCGTTTGGCTATGTGAGGAGAAAAGACCAAGTCATAGCCGCGCTTGAGGTGCTCGTCCCGCCAGAAATCCTCAATAACTTTCCTGATAATGCCGCCTTTCGGGTGCCAGTACACAAGGCCTGCGCCGCCTTCTTCATGAAGACTGAAGATATCAAGCTCTTTGCCAAGTCTCCTATGGTCACGCTTTTCAGCTTCCTCCAGCATCTCAAGATAGTGGTCGAGTTCGCCTTTTGTAGGGAACGCAGTCCCGTAAATCCTCTGGAGCATCTTGTTTTTCTCGTCACCGCGCCAGTAAGCGCCTGCAACATTCAAGAGCTTAAACTCCTTAATCTTGCCGGTGGACTCCACATGAGGGCCGCGACAAAAGTCTACGAACTCACCCTGCCTGTAAAGGCTTACTGTTTCAGCGTCAGGCATGTCCCTGATGAGTTCCACCTTATATATCTCGCCTGCCTCATCAAAGAGCTTAAGCGCGTCCTTGCGGGAAACTTCCTCGCGGACGATAGGAAGATCTTCCTTTATGATTTTTCGCATTTCCTCTTCGATAAGAGCCAAATCCTCTCGGGTAAAGGGTTCAGGTTTGTCGAAGTCGTAATAAAACCCATTCTCTATGGCAGGTCCTATAGCGACTTTTACTTCAGGAAAAAGTCTTCTTACTGCTTGAGCCATAACATGGGAAGTTGAATGTCTCAGAATCTCTTTCTCCTCTTCTGAATTAGCCATAGTTGGAAGTCACCTCGTTTCTAATTTCAACCATGTCATCATTATCGTAATCACAATCTCTGACCTCTCCGCATTAGATCAGGATAATAAGAAACCCTCGCCCTGAAAATATTCAGGGACGAGGGTCTACTCGCGGTTCCACCCTAATTGACACCATAATAGGCATCCTCTCAACATGCGCTTTAACAGGCGCGACTGTCACCGGCTACCGGCTGCTCACATTGGATAGGCGTTCACCGGGAAACTCAGAGGCGGTTTTCAGTGTTGCGTACCGGCAAGGGCTTTCAGCCTCCTGACCCGTGCTCTCTTTCAGCCGCTTCCTCACTTACTCGTCCTCATCATTGCTTATGTCTTATTCCATTACCATTAGAGCAATTATAGAAGAGGAGCCGGTCTATGTCAAGTCAGATCATCACTGTGCCCTCCGGTAGGCGCATGCAACCTGGTAAGGTATTTCTCACAAATTTGACACCCGGGGCAACTGGATACTCTGTTGTCAAAAACCCTGGTAATTGTCTCATTAGCATTTTTTCCTTGGAAGCCATGTAAAATGATTCTCTTGGGGGAAACTGTAATGAGTGCGCTTATGAGCAGATCCTCATGATCAACATCACTTTGTCCGGGTTCCACCGGCGCACCTTCAAGGTAATCGCTGTCCACTGCTTTCCCGTTTTGATCCAACAGTCTAAAATGCCCGTTAGGCCTTGCTATTACATGTATTTCTTCTATTTTCGGCTCCTGAACATCGACAAAGTACTTAAGCAGCCTTATGAATTCATTGTATTCCTTCTCAAGCATGAAATCGTCAACTGCGGAATCAGCAGCAGTTTCCAGCTGCTCCATATAGCGCTTGAGTCTAAATCTCATGAAACCATCAAGTATGAGGCAATCGCTGGTATCCAAGTAGTCAAGGAGCGCAAACAGAATATCATTTCTCCGCCGGGTGATTGCTTGGACTTGGCCTTGGTCGTCACCTTGGCTCCGACGATTTAACGCGTCCAGCACATATTCTGCAATCTTCTCGCGCTCTTCGTCATCAAAATAGGAGTAACGGGAGCGAAGAGTCTTTTCAATAAGCTCCGCTTCTATATCAAATACTATACTATCAGCAAGGGCGCTGGCTACATGGTAACGTAGAATATCACGTTGGCCTTGAGGAATACCCTGGCCGGGCTCAGGAATGCTAAGACATAGAAACGTAAGAGGTCCGCCGGACCTCTCGGTTATATCAACGTGAATTCCTTTTTCGCCGAGAGTCTGGATTTTTGCAAGAAGTCTTTCTTGCACTTTAGAGCCATGATCCAGCACCCCGATGGCGATAATCTCCATTTAGGACCACGTCCCTTCCCCGTCTATTATATGCTTGGCTCATTGACGGTATACAGCTGAGGAAGGGTATTCGAACCGTTACATGACAGACTGTCCAATTTCACGATCTCATCCCAGTTTATGTATTTATCTTATCTCAGCTCAAATCTACCCGTAGAATACAAGTGGTGCGGCGTGCTGGAATCGAACCAGCGACCTCAGCGATGTCAACGCTGCACTCTAACCAACTGAGCTAACGCCGCACTGTGTGTAAACTTCAGATATTTAATTATTGCTCTCTGCAAATCGTATTCTAAGATATGAGCCTACCTTTGTCAAGGAATATCAGGAGTTTCTGAAAGTCCCAACAGTCTCCCAAGAAATTCTCTGGCCCTTTTAT
>CZCA01003066.1_pt1 | contig 18114 bp, 16 predicted proteins | sample 591981 | NCBI WGS metagenome assembly CZCA01 (sample SAMEA3556810, study PRJEB10932) | anaerobic digester metagenome
GTCGCGCTCGGCTTCGTGTTCGCGATGGTGTTCGGCCACGCGGCCATCATCTTCCCCGCCGTGCTCAAGGTGAAGATTCCCTACCACCCCTTCTTCTACGTCCCGCTCGCGCTGCTTCACCTGTCGCTCGCGCTGCGCGTCTTCGGCGGCCTCGCCGACAACCTCGCGCTGCGCCAGTGGGGCGCGCTCGCCAACGCCGCCACCCTCGCCGTCTTCATCGCCACCCTGATCGCCAGCGTCATCCGCGGCAGACGCCAGCCGGCGCGCCGCAGCGGCCGCCGAGTCTGACCCCATTGATTCACACTTCACGGCGCACGGCAGCGTGCGCCGGTAGAATCCCGCCTGATCTGCAACCTGCCGAGCCCGTCATGACCGAAACCCGCCAGCCGCCCGTCCACACGCCAATGTCGCAATTCCGCAGCGAAGGTGCCGAGTTGCTCGTCAACGGCCAGCCGATCAGCCGCATCGCCGCGCGGGTGGGGCACACGCCCTTCTATGTGTATGACCGCAGCCTGCTCGACGCGCGCGTCGCACAGCTGCGCGCGGCGCTGCCACGGGCGGTCAAGCTGCATTACGCGATGAAGGCCAACCCGATGCCGGCGCTGGTGTGCCACATGGCGCGGCGCGTCGATGGCATCGACGTGGCCTCGGCGGGCGAGCTGATGGTGGCGCTCGATGCCGGTGCCGATCCGCAGGAGATCAGCTTCGCCGGCCCCGGCAAGACCGAGGCCGAACTGCACCAGGCGGTGGCCGCCGGCATCCTGATCAACGTCGAGTCGTTCCGCGAAGTTCCGATCCTCGCCGCCGCGCAGCAGGCGCTCGGGCTGCCGGCGCGGGTGGCGGTGCGCGTCAATCCGGACTTCGAACTCAAGTCTTCCGGCATGAAAATGGGCGGCGGACCCAAGCAGTTCGGCGTCGATGCCGAACAGGTGCCCGAGCTGCTCGCCGCCATCGGTCGCGCCGAGCTCGCCTTCGAGGGCTTTCACCTCTTCGCGGGCTCGCAGAACCTGAAGCCCGAATCCATCATCGAGGCCCAGCAGAAGAGCTTCGCGCTCGCCTGCCGCCTGGCCGAACACGCGCCCTCGCCGGTCAGGTTCCTCAACCTCGGCGGCGGCTTCGGCATTCCCTACTTCCCGGGCGAACAACCGCTCGACCTCGCCCCCATCGGCGCCAACCTCGCCGACATCGTCGCGCAGGCGCAGACAGCCTTGCCGCAGGCCGAGATCGTCATCGAGCTCGGCCGCTACCTGGTCGGCGAAGCCGGGCTGTACGTCGCCAAGGTGCTCGACAAGAAAGTGTCGCGCGGCCACACCTACCTCGTTACCGACGGCGGGCTGCACCACCATCTGTCGGCTTCAGGCAACTTCGGCCAGGTCATCCGCAAGAACTACCCGGCGGCCATCGCCAACCGCATGGACGGCAGCGCCGTGGAGAACGTCTCGGTCGTCGGCCCGCTATGCACCCCGCTCGACCTGCTCGCCGACCGCATGAACCTACCCGCCGCCCAGCCCGGCGACCTGGTGGCCATCTACCAGTCAGGCGCCTACGGCGCGACCGCCAGCCCGCAGCGCTTCCTCGGTCACCCCGGGGTGGTGGAAGTGCTGGTCTAACAGCTACCGCGTGATCGCTTGCAACCGGTTCGCGAAGCAGATCGTTCACATCGAGGCGCTCCTCACTCCGGATCCGCGGGGCGCGGACGGGGGAAGGACGCCGATCAATGACTGGTTACCGTGAACAACCAAAACCGCGCCGACTACTCACTCAGCCCCGCCAGATCGCGCACAGGGAGATCATCAGAAAACGACAAAAGCATGAAGCGGCGACCTTAAGGTAGTGCCATTGGGGTGAGACCCCATTCACTTCTTCCCATAGGTCGCATCGTGATCGGGCGCGATGGTAAGCAGGCGAATGAAATCCGCATCACGATACGCGGTGGCCCGGCGCGCCTGGGTGATGCGCAGCGAGTAAATCGCATCGATGCCCTCAGGTGGCTTGACGCTGGTGATCTTCTCCCACTTGAGCCCCTGATCGCGGTAAAGCTGGTTCCAGGTCAAGTGCCGGATCTTGTTGAGCGTATCCAGCGCAGCATGGCGCTCCGGCTTTTGCAGCGTGAGCAGATTGCCCTGAAAGACGGGGTTGTTCAGGTCGAGCTTGACCTTCGCGTCACTGCTCGCCATGTTCCAGGCGCTTCAGCGTGTTGTCGGCATCGGCATCCGATGCAGCGTGGGTGACCGACCAAGCGATCGCCGCTTGCAGATCGGCTGCCGCCTTGGGTTCATGAAGCCAGCGCTCGTTATCAGGGATAACGGTCGCGGTACGTACGATCCAGACACCGGGCTCGCGCTCTTCCACCAGCACCTGGCGACCTGCGTATTGCTTGCCCAGCGATATCTGACCGTTGGCACCGACGACCTTGACCGTGGGAGAGTGTGCAGCGATGGCCATGATGACGCTCCGTGTTTGTTCTGCACGATATTTTATTTTTCGTGCTGCACGAAAGCAATGGAAATAAATGGGGTCTGACCCCCTTTTACGCCTTTTACGCCCGGCGCGACCGCCAGCCCGCAGCGCTTCCTCGGTCACCCCGGGGTGGAGGAAGTGCTGGTCTGATCTCCGGAAAGCACCGAGGGCGGGCGCAGCACCGCCCCGGCTACCGCGCCGCGACGTCGTTCCAGTGTTGCACGCTGGGATGCGGCGCCGACGCACGGCCGGCCGGTGCAGCACCGCCGTTCTTGAACGGCATCAGTACCCGACAGACAACCTCGAACGGCGCCCCCGCGCCGTCCATCGTCTGGGCCGCGCGCTGCAGCGGCATCGCACCGCGCGCAACCCCATCAACACAAAGATCGATGACACGGCGCAGCTTGAGTCGGACACGCTGGTCCGCCTGCCAGGTTTTGTTGTCAGCGCGCATGAACACGCCCCTTTAGTTTTGTAACGTCATCAACAAGCAAGAAGCGTTCTCACGCCCGAAGTTTGGCCGGCAACATGCATTTATTCAGCATCTTGGCGACAGGCGCGCGGCACCGACGGTGCCTTGCCAGCCCTTGAACCTCAGGAGGATGTAAAAAAACCCGACATGGTTTCGCCAGGAAACCCAGCTCGACGCTCCGACGCCAAGTATGCAATCAATGGGATCAGACTCGACTGATTTCCCAGCGTGCCGCCGGAATACGCGCATTCTCTTTTGTCATATTTCGATTTAGCATTCGAGCTCACTCATGACGGAGCCCGGAGATGCCCCAAGCAGCAGCGCACGACGACCTCGACAGCCCCTGGAAGGAAGTCGTCGAACACGCTTTCCCCGAGTTCGTCGATTTCTACTTCCCCAACGTGGGCCGGAAGATCGACTGGGCGCGCGGCTACACCTTTCTCGACAAGGAACTGCAGAAGATCGCCCGCGACGGCGAGCTCGGCCGCCGCTACGTCGACAAGCTCGTCCGCATCACCACGCTCGCCGGCGAAGAAGACTGGCTCTGCGTGCACATCGAAGTCCAGGGCGATGTCGACCCCGACTTCGAGCGCCGGATGTTCGTCTACAACTACCGAATCTTCGACACCTACGACCGCCCCGTCGCCAGCCTCGCCGTGCTCGCCGACGAGGACCCCACCTGGCGCCCCGACCGCTTCGAATACGAGCGCCTGGGCTGCCGCCACAGCCTGCACTTTCCGGTCGCAAAGCTTGTCGACTACATTGCAGACGAAGCCGCGCTGCTCGCAAACCCGAGCCCTTTCGCGCTGATCACCGCGGCGCACCTTTACACTCGCCGCACCCGAAAGAGCCCGGCGCGCCGCTTCGATGCCAAACGCCGCCTGGTCCGGCTGCTCTACGAGCGCAACTGGCCCCGCCAACGCATCATCGACCTCTTCCGGGTGCTCGACTGGATGCTCAAGCTACCCGATTCGCTCGAGCGCCAACTGTGGCAAGATATTGAAAACATTGAAGGAGAACGCAAAGTGACCTACGTGAGCAGCATCGAGCGATTCGCCATCGAGCGCGGAATGAAGAAAGGCATGCAGCAGGGAATGCAGCAAGGCATCCAAAAAGGCCTCGCCCAAGGCCTCCAGCGCCAGCTCAACCGCCGCTTCGGCCCGCTCTCAGCCGACATCGCCGACCGGCTCGAGCATGCCACCCCCGAGCAACTCGAAACCTGGGCCGACCGCATCCTCGACGCCCGCACGCTCGACGAGGTCTTCACCGAGGGCTGATCGAGATCTGAACACCCCCGTGGGAGCGGGCTCGCCCGCGAATGCAGCACCGAACCGCCCGGCCGCCTTGCGTATCTAGCTCGCAGCGCTGGAACACGGCGCAGTCGATCGACGACATGGACATCCCGGGCTTTCGCCTGCATCCACTCAAAGGCATCCACGAGGGGCACTGGTCGATCACCGTCAACGGCAACTGGCGGATGACCTTCGAGTTTGTCGACGGCAACGCTTACGTTCTAGATTACGAGGACTACCACTGATGGCCATGCATAACCCCCCCACCCCGGCGAATTCATCACCGAGGTCTATCTCGCGCCTCATGGCGTCAGCGGTCGTGAATTGGCCAGCCGCCTGGACGTCGCAGCTTCGACCTTGAGCCGCGTACTCAAGGGCAACAGCCGCGTCACGCCCGAGATAGCCTTGCGGCTGTAGAAGGCGCTGGGACGCAGCCCCGAGAGCTGGCTGGCGATGCAGGATGCGCACGACCTCTGCCTTGCGCGCCAGACCGCCGATCTTGCCCGGGTGAGCAAGCTGGAACTGGCCGCAGCCTGAAGCAAGAGGGCTGGCTCTGCGTGCACATCGAAGTCCAGGGCGATGTCGACCTCGGCTTCGAACGCCGGATGTTCGTCTACGAAGACCGCGGCCTCGACACCCGCACGCTCGGTGAGCGGTTCACCGAGCGCTGATCGAGAAATCAATCGAGTCTTACCTCATCGATTTCCGCATGTTGTCGATATTCCGCCCGAACAAGGCACAATGCGGGCATTGCCCCCACGCGTTGTACCCGCACACCTGGAGACAGATCCCGGTGATGCAACCGAGCCAAGGATGAGAACACCAAGACCACCGATCTCGAACAGCGCATCACCTTCAATGCACGTCAGTGCGGCGGACAGCCTTGTATCCGGGGGCTTCGGATCCGCGTAACAGACATCCTGGAAATGCTTGCTCAAGGCGTTGACCAGTCCGAGATCATGGCGGACTTCCCCGACCTTGAAGCCGCAGATATCCTGGCCTGCCTGCATTTCGCCGCCAAGCGCGCGCGCATTGCGCGACTCGCCGCATGATCTTCTGGCTGGACGCGCAACTGCCACCAAGCCTTGCCCCTTGGCTAGCACAGGCTTTCGGCGATCGCCGACTGCGCGAAGTGTTCCACCGCCTGTTCATCGACGCGACTGCATTGCTCGAAGCCGGCGAGCAGATCGTCGAGCTCGGCGACGCCTAAAGCTAAAAAATCAACCGCATCAGCCTACCGAGTGGCCAGTCGGCATCCACCCTGCGCAAATACGCGCACGCCTGCGGGAAGCGGCTGATCCTCAAGATGGTCTGAACACGCCCGCCATCATCTCCCCCCAACCGTGACACCTTCCCGTTGAAGCTGTCATCCATACCCGCTAGGCTTGCGGCATTGCATCAACGCCCTGTGCGGATGCCCATCCAATTCACTGCAAGCGCGAGCCACCCATGAAACTCACCATCTTCGGCACCGGCTACGTCGGCCTGGTCACCGGCGCCTGCCTGGCGGAAGTCGGCCATACCGTGGTCTGCATGGACGTCGATCAGGGGAAGATCGACAAGCTCAAGGCCGGCGTCATCCCCATCTGGGAACCCGGCCTGCAGCCCATCGTCGAGCGCAACGTCGCCGAAGGCCGGCTGCGCTTCACCACCGACGTGGAAGAAGCCGTCAAGCACGCCGAGGTCCAGTTCATCGCCGTCGGGACCCCGCCCGATGAAGACGGCTCCGCCGACCTGCAATACGTGCTCGCCGTGGCAGAGGCCATCGCCCGCCACATGCCGCGCTACCGCGTCATCGTCAATAAATCCACCGTCCCCGTCGGCACCGCCGACAAGGTCCAGGCCAAGGTCGATCAGATCCTCGCCGAGCGCGGCGAAGCGATCCCCTTCGACGTCGTCTCCAACCCCGAATTCCTCAAGGAAGGCGCGGCCGTCGGCGACTTCCTCAAGCCCGACCGCATCATCATCGGCACCCGCTCGGCCAAGGCGCAGGAGCGCATGCGCGAGCTCTACGAGCCCTTCAACCGCAACCACGAACGCACCATGTTCATGGACGTGAAGAGCGCCGAGCTCACCAAGTACGCCGCCAACGCCATGCTCGCCACCAAGATCAGCTTCATGAACGAGCTGGCCAACATGGCCGAGATCCTGGGCGCCGACATCGAAGAGGTGCGCAAGGGCATCGGCGCCGACCCGCGCATCGGCTACCACTTCATCTACCCCGGCTGCGGCTACGGCGGCAGCTGCTTCCCTAAAGACGTCCAGGCCCTGGGCCGCACCGCCGACCAGATCGGCTACGACGCCCCGCTGCTCAAGGCGGTCGAGGCGGTCAACAACCGCCAGAAGACCACCCTCTTCGCCAAGCTCGCTCGCCACTTCGGCGGCGCCGAGGCGCTCAAAGGCAAGACCATCGCCGTCTGGGGCCTGGCTTTCAAACCCAACACCGACGACATGCGCGAGGCGCCCAGCCGCGCGCTCATCGAGGCGCTATGGGCGGCGGGTGCCAAGGTTCAGGCGTATGACCCGGTGGCGATGGACGAGACACGGCGCATCTACGGCGAACGCCCCGACCTGGCGCTGTGCGGCAACAAGTACAGCGCGCTGGAAGGCGCGGATGCGCTGGCAATCTGCACCGAGTGGCAGCAGTTCCGGGCGCCGGATTTCGAGGAGATGGAGAGCCTGCTCAAAGAGAAGGCGATCATCGACGGCCGTAATCTATACAACCCCGAACGGCTGGAAACTGACGGCTGGAGCTACTACGGTGTCGGTCGCGGCCGTCGCTGAGCCCGCGGTCTCTCGTAGCTCAAGAGCAGCCCAATCGTGCCCACGCCAGACCGGCCACTAACAACCGCGCAGTACATCGTCGGGGCGCTGATTGCGTATGGGTCGCTCTATCCCTTTGACTTCGTCTGGTCCGGCGCAGCCGGCAGCGCACTAGAAGCATTTCTCGGATCAACTCGCCTCTGGTCGAGCAGAGGCGACGTCGCGGGCAACGTGCTTCTATTTCTGCCCTGGGGCGCACTCATGCCGCGTCTGGCCCCAGCACACAGGTGGCACTGGCCGACGTTCATGTATGGGCTGGCGCTCGCAGTTGTACTCCAGCTACTCCAGCTCGGCCTGCCTAGCCGTGATGCAGCCCTTTCCGATGTGTTCTGGAACGGAATCGGAATCGTCGCTGGCCAACTCCTGCTTTACCCGCTCATCACCCGTCTCTACACCGGCGACGCAACGACGGCGCGACTGAGTGCGGGGGTCGCCCTGCCACTGATGTGGCTCACCTTGATGGCGCTACCGCTCGTGCCATCGCTCGACTGGCAGAGTCTCAAGGCCCACCTTCGCGCCTTCACCGGCCCATCCGGTCCAAGCTTGCCCGATCTTCTCCTGGCCTGCGGTAGCGTCCTTGCCGTCGGCGCGGCACTCCTTTCGAAATTCCCGCCAGCGCGCACTCTGCTCCTGCTTGCTGCCGTCCTTGTGCTTGCGGCCGCAGCAAAACTGCTTACCCTGGACAACACGCTTCATCAGACCGAACTGTTGGCTTGGGGGCTCGCCTGGACTAGCACGTTATTGGTCGCGAAAGCGCGCCCTGCCCTGCTCGCGGCGATTGCGTTCGCGACCCTGCTCACCGCAGTCACGCTGATCAATCTACAACCCTTCACGTTCACCTCAGCGCGCAGCCCATTCAATCTGCAGCCTTTCGCCGGCTACCTGCAGGGCGACATGCTCGGCAACCTTCGTGAGCTCGCACAAACTGCCTGGATCACGGTGGCCCTCCTCTGGCTGGGTGCGCGACTCGGGGGGCACGTACCAGGTGTCGCCACCTTCTTGATCGTGTGGGTGCTTTTGTTGGAAGTGGCTCAGATGTGGATTGCGGGACGCAGTGCAGACATCACGCCCGCCCTCACCACCCTTGTCGTCAGTCTGTTGACACAGGCTTTACTGCGTCGCCCATTCCATCCAGAGGCGGCCAGCCCGGCCGTGGCATCGGTGCCGCCCAAGCACCCCCATCCCACAGCACCGCCTGCCCCGATCGCTTGGCGATCGCGCGCCACTGCCCTGTGCGCAGGAGCGCTCCTGTGGATGCTTGCGGTTGGCGCAGTCGCGTGGCTCATTCGACTACCAGGGATTCCGTACAACGTCCGAGAGCTTTTCCTGGGGGACGGCCACCCGTTCGCAATCGCCATATTCACACTGGCCCTGCTCTGGCTTGGAGCGGGCAGCTGGTTTGCCCTATGGCTCGCAAGCCGGGGCCCGCGTCTGTGGCTCTCGCTCCCCGCCGCGCTGATGCTCACCGGCGGCATAAGCCTCCTCCTTCTCAGCCTCAGCGTCACCGACGAAAGCATCATGGACATCGCCGGCAGCACCAACCTGCACTGGATGGTCGTGAATAAACAGATCTGGGGCGATTGGTGGGCAAACGTCTTCAGCACGACGGTCACCCCCACCTTCGTCGCGCCGCTGGAGCGTCTCGTCCGCTACCTCGCCTTGTACACCCCGCCCGCTGCGTTCCTGGCCGTCTCCCAGCTCGCGCTTGGACCAACTCCAAACGGCCAGCGCAGGGTAGAAGCGGCTAAAGCCACACTCGCATTGATGCCCATACTCTGGCTGTGCAAGGCCATCGCCTTCGACTGGTCTTCAACGGACAACCTCAATGAACTCATCGCATCAAGGAGCGCCCTCGGGCTTGCCGGCGGCGCCTTCCTCTACGCGCTGATGGCGATCATCGCAGCCAATATTGCCGTGCTCGGTCAGGCCAGCACCCGCATCGCCGCGATCAGCGGCCTGTTCATCACGGCCCTCTGCTTGCCAGCGTCCTGGTTCCTGCTCTCTGAAGGACTGTCTCCCGCCATTGAGAAATACGGCCTTATCTATTCGGGCGCGCAGTTCCTTCTCGGCCCCGACCGGACCACACCACTGCCCGAAACCGCCCTTCAATTCCGCTGGGCGATCGTCTACCTTACGCTAATTGCAGTCGGGGCGGCGGGGATTCAGATTGCACGCTCCGTTCTGCGCCAAGGCCGCTGACAGAACGCCGGCCTCACCGCAACCGCAATCATGGCTCGCGCCATGCGCCGGCACGCTGGAGCCTGTTCTTCAGCCCCGGCAGCGGGAAGCCCAGGCGGTATGCTGCATGCGCACTCTGCAAAGCCTTGTCGTACTTCTTCAGATCGGCGTACGCCAAGCCCAGGTTGTAATGAACATTGGCATCGTCACCTGCCTGTTCCACCGCTGTCTCGAGCTGCGTGACGGCGTCCTTGGGACGACTGGCCTTGATCAAGTACAGCCCATACACCGTCTTCACCATGGCATCGTCGGGCCTGAAACGAATCGCACGCTCGAACCAGCACTCCACGGTGTATTGGCCACCCGGCGGAGGATTGCGCTTCACCTTGAGCGCGTAGTCGCCCATCGTCATGAGCGCCTGGTAATGGTTGGGGAACTTCCGCAAGGTATAAGCGATGTCCGCAGCGAGTTCACTGGTCGATGTGCCACGGCGCATCATGCGCACGTCGTCGGTGAAATGCCTCCGCTCCACCACCAGCCGAGCCTCGGCGGATGCGGTGCGGTAGTCCTGCCCACTCCCTTCCGAGGCCGGATCGCCGCATGCACCTACCTGGGCCCACGCCACAGGCGACGCGGAACACAGCAAAGCCGTAACCAGCCAAGTCCGAACATGCGCAGTCACAGCAGTCATGCTTCTCCCCCTATCAATGGCCCGCACATGCGATACAGCCGCGAGCACCGTCCAGATCAGGCCGCATCATACAATAGCGCCCTGGACCGCCCCGACTCAGCATGTCTCACGCCCACCAGCCCATGAACCTCTACACGGCTATCGCCAGCAAGCTTTTCTTCCCGCTGCATGAGCGTCTCAAGGGCCACGACACTGTAGCCATTGCGAGCGCACTCGAGAATAGCCAGTGGCTCACACCCGAGCAGCTGAGCGCCCTGCGACTGGCACGCCTTCGGGAACTGCTCGAGGATGTCTCGGCACGCGTGCCTTACTACCGGGACCTCTTCCGACGACTCGGCATCAACGCTGCCGATTTCACCCGCCTCGAGGCGCTGACGGCCCTGCCGCCAACCGACAAGTCGGTCATCCGCCAACACCTCGCAGCCTGGCAAGCTTACGGCGCCAGGAATCTCGCGCGCCACACCACCAGCGGATCCACCGGCGAGCCGCTCCACTTTCTGCTCGGCAAGCATCGCATCAGCTTCGACATCGCTGCCAAATGGCGCGCCACCCGCTGGTGGGGCGTCGACATCGGCGATCGCGAAATGGTCCTCTGGGGCTCTCCGCTCGAAGCCGCAGCGCAAGACCGGGTCCGCGCACTGCGCGACTCGCTCCTGCGCTCCCGTCTCGTCCCGGCACGCGATCTCAACGCCCAGCGCATCGACGCCATCCTCGACGACATACGAGCCTTCCGCCCATCCATGCTCTTCAGCTACCCATCCGCACTCGCCCGCGTCGCCTTCCGCGCGCGCGAACGAGGCCGGCGCATGGACGACCTTGGCATCCGCGTCGCCTTCTGCACCTCGGAGGTGCTGCGCCCGGAATGGCGCCAGGTGATCCACGACGTCTTCGGCTGCGGCGTCGCAAACGAATACGGCGCCCGCGACGCCGGTTTCATCGCGCGCGAATGCCCTCACGGCGGGCTGCACATCACCGCCGAAGAAGTCATCGTCGAAGTGGTCGACGCGCTCGGCCACCCCGTTCCCGCCGGCGTCGAGGGCGACATCCTGGTCACCAACCTGGTGGGGCCAGAGTTTCCCTTCATCCGCTATCGCACTGGCGACCGGGGTGTACTGTCCGATCGCCCATGCCCCTGCGGCCGCGGCCTGCCGCTGCTCGAACGCATCAGTGGGCGGGCAAACGACGGCCTGGTGGCGCTCGATGGCAGCTGGGTACACGGCAGCGCAATCAATCACGCCCTGCGCGAATTCCCCGGCCTCGAGGCCTACCGCATCATTCAGGAATCGCGCACCCTGTTGCGAATCCTGCTCGTTACCGGTCGCCCTGTGGATGAACAAGCCACCCGCGCACTCACCGCCAACGCCCGTGCGCTGCTCGGCCCCGAGATGCAGGTCGAGATCGAACAGGTTGCGGAGATACCGCCAGAGCCCAACGGCAAGTTCCGGCACATCATCTGCCGCGTCGAACGCCCCGAGGCCGCGCTGCAACCACGCACCACCGCACAGGAGGCCGCCTGATGAGCAACAGCACACGCATCCCGGGCCTCAAAGCAGCACTCACACTAGCGTCGCCCGGCGGGCAACGCGGAAAGCTGTCGATCCTCATCTATCACCGCGTCCTCCCCACCCCCGACCCCTTGCGCACCGGCGACCCGGACGCGGCCACCTTCCGCTGGCAAATGCAACTCCTTGCCAGCCACTTCAACGTGCTGCCCCTGCGCGAAGCCGCGCAGCGCCTGCGCAATGGAACCCTCCCCGCGCGCGCAGCGTGCGTCACCTTCGACGACGGCTACGCCGACAACTACACCGTCGCGCTACCCATCCTCAAGGAAACCGGCGTCCCCGCCACCTTCTTCATCGCCACCGCCTACCTCGACGGCGGACGCATGTTCAACGACACCCTGATCGAATTCGCCAAGGCGGCGCCGCCCGGCATCTGCGACTTGTCCAGCATCGGCCTCGGCACCCACACCGTCGACACTGTGGCCGACCGTCGCGCGCTCATGGCCAAGCTCATCGGCCACTTCAAGTACCAGCCCCCCGAGCATCGGCTGCCCGCGGCAGAAAAGCTCGCGGCCGATTTCGACATCCATCTGCCGGACGACCTGATGATGCGCACCGACCAACTCCGCGCGCTCCGCGCGTCCGGGATGGATATTGGCGGCCACACGCACACCCACCCCATCCTCGCCCGTCAAACCGTGGACGCCGCACGTGAGGAGATCAAACACGGCAAGGAGAAACTCGAATCCCTGCTTGGCGAACCGATCCAGGTGTTCGCCTACCCCAACGGGCGACCAATAAAGGACTACGGCATCGAGCACGTGGGCATGGTCGCCGAGTGTGGCTTCGAAGCCGCCGTATCCACCCGCCCTGCAGCCGCAGGCCGACGCAGTGGCGTGCATGAACTGCCCCGCTTTACCCCCTGGGACAAAACGCCTGCGCGCTTCGGACTCCGCCTGTTGCGCAGCCTGATCTCGCCACACGCGGCGGGCGGATGACGATGCTTCCGAATGCAGCGCTCCACTCCCTGCTGACTGGGCTCACCGGCGCCCTGGAAGCTCACGTTCGCCCCGACACCGGCCTCTTCGACCCGCTCGACGACCGCCCCAGTCCCGCCGACCACTACGGACACGTCTGCGCTGCGCTGGCCCTCGCCTGCGCAGGCAAGCACCACTGGGACAGGGGGCGGCTCGCCCTGCAAGCCTGGCTCGGCCTTCCCGCCGACAGACTGGGCCATCTCCCCTTCAACCGACTCGCCCTTCTTCTGCTGCGCGAGGTGCTTGGCGCAGAGGGGCTGGTTGCCGCGGACGCCCGACTCATCGACACCGGCCTGCGCCGCTGCACGCTCCGCCACCGCTACCCCTCGAACAACTGGTCGCTGCTGGCACAGACATGCCGTCTGATCGAAGCCCCCGCACACAAGAAAGCCCACGAAAGCAGACGACTCTGTGCTCTGTTCGAGCGCTGGACCACACCCAAGGGCTGCTTTATCGACTTCCCCGAAAACCCTGGCAAGCACTTCTCCACACCGCTCGCCTACCACCACAAGGCGCTCTTCCTGGCCGCGCTGGCCTGCTGGTTCCACGAAGACGCAGCGCTCGCCAACCACGCCCGACGCCTGTGCGACTGGCTGGTGCATTGCTGGGATCCGGCCGGCTACGCGGGCGGCTTCGGGCGCAGCACGCACTCCCTGTTCGGCGACGGCTGCCTCATTGCCGGCCTGATCCTGCTCGGCATCGATAAGACCGATTCGCAGCCTATCACCGCACTCGCGCAACGCATCGCCCAGCAACGCCGTAGTGACGGATTACTCTGGCTAAACCCTGCCGGCCACGAATCCGGCAAGGCGAGTTGGGACAGCTACATGCATCTCTCCGTCTATAACGCATGGGCAGCGGCGGTGATCGGCGCGTCAATGCATCTACGTGGTCGCCGCAGCCCGCCTCCGGTCGGCTGCAGATGGGCCGCCAGCNNTCCATCAGGCCTGACGGCCCTCATCAGCACGCGAGGCCAGCCGCCACAGGCATACAGCCGTGACGAAGCGGATTTCCGCTACTCAGGCGGCGTCGTAGCTCATCTGCACCTCGCAGACCGCGGCCCGCTGATCGCACCGCCCATCCGGACCGGGCGCGCAAGCTTGGCGCAACGGCCCGAACTTGCCGGATGGACACCCCTGCTCTCCAGCGGCAACGAGTTCTTCGCACTATCTGCGTTCAATCTCGTATCCATCCAGCGTGAGACGCAGCGCATCCAGATCACGCTAGAGGGCCAGCCGGTGGCGGTATTTCGACCGGCCCCCTCCTCGGCATGGCAACGGTTGAAGTCAGCCGTCGACTGGCGCTGCCTCAACGGCAGACTCGGCCGCAAATCCGCACTGCACCGCCGCACGCATCCCGGGATTCGGGGCACGCTCCAGTTGTGCATTACCACCGCCGCAGCTTCCCCATCCCTCCAGGTGAAGCTCACTTTGTCGAACACATCCGGTGCCGAAGTGCGTTACATGGACCCCCAAGGGCGTGCTTGGGTCACGGCCGATCAACCAGCAAACGCGGAGGGCGCAAGCCCCCGTCCCTATTTCTCCAGCATTCCTGGCGCACGCGCGAGCTGCCGATTGCCAGAGCCACTCCCACCCGGCACCTCGGAATGGACTTGGCCTGCGCTGGACGAGCACACCCCTCAACGAGAACTTGCTATTTCGAATGACGCCCCTTGAGCCTCAACATTCCCTCGTCACCGTCATCGTCCCCTACTTCCAACGAGAACGCGGACTCTTGCGGAAGTGCGTCGAATCCGTCCTCGCGCAGCGAGATGCCGGCCCGTTCCACCTCATCGTCGTCGATGACGAGTCACCCATCCCCGCCGCAGAAGAGCTTGCGGACCTCTGCCCCGAAGACCCCCGCGTACAGATCATCCAGCAGACAAACGCGGGACCGGGTGCAGCGAGAAACAAGGGGCTCGACCACCTACCGCAAGGCACCGAGTACGTCGCCTTCATCGATTCCGACGACTGGTGGGAGCCCGACTTTCTCTCCACCGCCGTGGCGGCCCTGGAGCAGGGCTACGACATCTTCTTTGCCAACAGCAAACGATACGGCCTCGACGAAAACCGCTTCGACTGGCACGCCGCCAGCAACCTTCGCCTGATACCGTCCGATCATCAGTTGATCGATGAAGCCCACGCGCTGTACGCGTTCAATGGCGCTTTCTTCGACTATGCACTGGTGCGCAGCAACATCATCAGTACATCGGCGCTCGCGTATCGCTACACCAGTTTTCCGAGCCTTCGCTTCAGCACCAAGCTCTTTAATGGCCAAGACCGACTGTTCAAGCTCCATCTGAGCAAACAGACCGAAAAGGTTGTGTTCTGTCCTCGCATCCTCGTGAGCGAAGGAACAGGGATCAACATCTACGACAGTGCTAAGTGGGGAAGTGCGAAATCCTTAAGGCTCCTCACCAACTACATCCGCCTGTCCAAGGCCATCCTCGGCGAGTTGGCACTAAACCCTGTCCAGCGCAAGACCGTTTTGCATCAACTGGACGACACACGCTTCTCGCTGACTGCAAGCCTCTTACACTTACTGAAGTCCGGTGAAACCGTCGACTGGGCGCTTCTAAAAAGAGCCGTACGCGAAGACCCTCAACTGGTGCCCCAATTCATACCTAACCTTTGCCGTATCGTTCGCCAACGGTTGCGCCCCTCTCAGGCCCCTTCCGACACCCCAAAGGCCCCAAAATGAACCAACCAGATTCAGCATCAGCACCGAGCCGTCATTACTGGGACCGCCCAAATCCGTCACCGCCATGGCGCTGGCTGCTGTCCAGGGCAAAGGCCGACGGCACTGGCCTGAGACGTTGGCAACAGTGGATCTGGTGGAGCCGTCCGCGCAACGCGCGGGAGCGGCTCACTGCGCTTGTGACATTGGCAACTGCTCCGCTGACAACCGCGCTCGATGCCTATCGTCTGCTACACGAGGCGGGCGCTGAGGTCGAGCACACGCATCGCATTTCTTGTGCGGCGCAGTATCAAAGGATGCTCCAGTTGTGGGTCGCGTACGGGCTCCCCCCAAGGGCGTATTACAAGTACCAACTCTATCTCCCCGAGCGCGCTGCCCACGCCCCCAACTACGTCGAAGAGGCTACGCGCTTGCTCCAGGTAATCGCGCGACGTATTCCCTCGGCCGCAGACGACAAGGTCTTCGTCGACAAGCGTGCCTTCGAGGCCTGGTGCAAGAACCACGGCTTGCCTTCCGTGTTCACCATCGCCGACTTCGAGGACGGGAAAACGACCCGTCACATCTCTGGCGATCTGCCCATGCAGTCGCTCTTCTCCAAACCGACCAACCTTCGAGCCGGCATGGGCGCTCGTCTCTGGTCGCACAAGCGGATCGATGGCGCCTCCTACTGGAGTGGGAGTGCCGGAATCGAGACTGACCTCACCGCCGACCAACTTGAAGCACATCTTGCCAGCCTCTCGCAGACGGAAGGCCGACCGTTCGTTCTTCAACCCTGTCTTACAAACCACCCCACGATCCAAAGCTTGAGCAAAGGGCGGCTATCCACCATCCGTTTAATGACAATTCGCGGCGATCCCAGCGCGGAGGCACAACTATTGCTCGCGGTCTTGAGAATCCCGGTCGGTGCCGCCATTGCTGACAATTTTGACGCCGGAGGAATTGCCGTCCCTGTCGATCTGAGCCGGGGGATTTGCGGAAAAGGCGTTCGTAAGAAGGCAAAGTTCCCTTTGCAGCCGGTGTCACACCATCCCGACACGGGGGCGGCGCTCGACGGACTCGCTCTGCCCTTCTGGCAGGACACCGTCAGCCTCGGACTCCGTGCGCACAACGCCCTCTCGTCCCACATGCCGATAGTCGGTTGGGATATCGCAATCCTATCTGATGGTCCCATCCTGATCGAAAGCAACCACTTTCCATGTGGCAATCTCGCCCAGATGCCCACGGGAACCCCCCTCGCAGAAACAGAGTACTCGAGGCTCATCACCACCTATCTGAGGAAAGCCTTTCTCTAGCCGAGCGTGAGCACGCGCAAGCTCTTCATCGCCGCGACTCCCGTCCAAATCGTCAAACCGGTCACCCCTGCGCGCCCAAGCGACCAGAGAAGGGCGCTTCCATCCTATAACCTCAACCCTTCTCCCTAAATCGCCTGAAAGGCATCCTCCATGAACCCATTCGACGCCGCACTCCTCCTAGCCACCACCACTGGACTGGTAGCGACCCTGCTTACCCTGCATAAAGTCAGGAAGATTCATCTCGCAACCTACGATCTCCAATCAGCGGCAAAAGAAACAAGATCTCTGTTCTCGCAACTTCAGGCGCTATTCGCGCTCGAACGCACGCTAGGTCTTGAAAAGCCGCTCCCCCCACTTCGCGGATGGGCCGGCTCACCAGACTTCCTATTAATCGTTGCCAAGGAAATTCTCTCCAAGAAACCCAACCTCGTCATGGAATGCAGTTCCGGAACGTCGACGCTCGTCATTGCAAGGTGCCTACAACTGAACGGAAGCGGCCACGTCTATAGCCTTGAACACGATTCCATTTTTGCAGAAAAAACCAGGAACCTCATCGCCGCTAACGATCTTTCCGCCTGGGCAACCGTAATTCACGCTCCGCTTTCAACTGAACGCACGAATACCCCGTGGTACTCGGAAAGTGCAATCCCGCCCAACCTCCTTGGCGTCGACATCTTGGTTGTCGACGGACCACCCTCAACGGTCGCACCAATGGCTCGATTCCCTGCCCTTCCGCGCCTAATCGACAAACTGTCAAAACCGTCGCTAGTAATCGTTGACGACACTGACAGGGACGACGACTCACGAATGATCAAGCTTTGGCTAGAAAGCTTCCCGGGGGCGACCGCAACCGATTGCAATTGCGAGAAAGGCTGCACCATGCTTAGGCTGGAAGGCTGACTCATACTCTCACTCGCCTACCTTCTCGAATGACTAGCTCTTATCCACCTGCTAGACGCTCAATCTCAATCGCCTGTAGCGCTGGCCTTATGTACCAAGGAGCATCGATTTTCCGAGCAATCACGTCCGCCCCCAGTTTCATAAAGAGGTACGGCCGATTCACGTTCACACAGTCGTGCTTGCTGCAAGCCCGCAAGTATGAGAAGAATTCTGCCCTTGCCGCTCGATAATACGAGTGATCCATTTTAGAGAAGCGTGCCTTCGCTTTCTTGTTCTCGTATGGAATATCTGCGAAATCAGGATAGGCTCGACGTATTGCTTCATCATGCAGACGGTTGTGCTCAACAACCGACGCGTCCAGCGAAAAAAGAAGATCAAAAAGCTCGTGATCCAGATAGGAGACATGAACCACGGGAACACCGTGAAAAATCGCGAACGGAATGGACGCCACACATCTTCGCGTTCGGTTCCAGAAAACAAACGAAAGAACCGGATTCGGAGCCTCCGCATGTGCTCTCAGTTCGCGCGCAAGGCGATCAACTGTTTTCTCAAGCGAAATTTTCCGATAAAAATCTCGGGAGAAAATATTTCGCAAGGCTCCTTCATTCCTGTTTTCTCCGACAAGAGTCAGTGCCAACTCATTGAAGCCCCCTTGCCGGAACAGCTTTGCTTTATCCTCGGCCAACATGAATCCACCAGACAACACCGACCCCGCAAGACCGTCATAGATCGTCGTATACCTGTCTCTTATACACATCTCCGAGCCCACG
>CZCA01000569.1_pt1 | contig 18105 bp, 12 predicted proteins | sample 591981 | NCBI WGS metagenome assembly CZCA01 (sample SAMEA3556810, study PRJEB10932) | anaerobic digester metagenome
GCGGGTCAAGGAGGCGGTGGGGGACAGCCGCTCGGTGGCGGTGACGCAGTCGAGCCTGGCGGCTTTGCTCAGCACGCGTGGGCAGTACGACGAGGCGGAGCGCCTCTACCGGGCCGGGTTGGTGACTGTGCAGAAGATTCGCGATTTGCAAGGCGTCGCCGTCTTTCAGCTTGGCCTGGCAGCGCTTGCCCTGCGCCGGGGGCCGGCCTCAGGAGGCGCTGCCGCTGCTTGAAGCCGCCCACCAGGGCTTCGTCGCCATCGGTTTGTCCAACTGGCTGCCTAACGTCGAAGCACTGCAAGCCCGTGCGCGCGGCGAAACGCTCACCATCGACGACCTACTAGGCCTGGTGTGGGCTGCCCGTCACGGCGACCGCACGGCTGGCGAGCGTGCAGGCGCCATCTGCACCAACATGCTCGCTATGGCTGACTGGGAACCCGTCGCCCGCGTTCTACAACGCGCCCTCGCTGGCGAAGACCCCAAGGACGCGCTCGCCGCCGCCCCCGAACTCAACGAAGAACTGCGCACCACCATCCTGACGGCGTTGTTGGCGGAGTAAGATGAGATTGAGAGATTGGGAGATTGGGAGAATTGGAGATTAGAGATTGGAGATTGGAGATTGGGCGTCAGGCGGATTTGCACCAATCTCCCAATCTCCCAATCTCCCAATCTCCCAATCTCCAATCTCCAATCTCCAATCTCCAATCTCCAATTCTCTCAATACAACCCATCCGTCAACCCCACCTCCAGCTCATCCAGAATATAGTGGCGGGCGGTGGTTTCCAGGCGCTTGTGTCCCAACGCCTTCTGCGCCATGCGCAGGTTGGTGCGCGCCAGTTGCGTCCCCACAAAGCGACGAAAATCGTGCGGCTTGACATCGCTTAGCCCGGCGTCGGCTGTGTACTTGCGCACCACCCGCCAGATCGCCACGGCGGAGAGCGGGCGCGGCGTCACTCGCTCCCCGCGACCGTCGAAGGCGGTGAAGATGTAGTCGCTCGCCACCGGGCGCGCGGCCAGCCAGGCCATGATATGAGCATGCGCTTCACGACTCAACGGCGCCTCGCGAAACTCCACATCGTTCTTGCCGCGCACCAGTAACACAAAGCCGCCGTTGCGGGCGCGCACCTGCGTCTGCTTCAACCCGGCCACTTCGCTCACGCGCAGCCCGCTGCTCGCCAACGTGCTCAGCAGGGCGGCGTCGCGCAAGCCGATCAGGCGTTCCGCTGGCGGCGCGTCACACACACTTCGCATAGCAACAGGTTCGATGCGCACGCGCGCGTGTTGCTTGATACGCTCCTTGAGCGCGGCAGCCTTCACGCCAGTGACGGCGTCGAACGCCGCCGCAGTCTCATGCGTGATATAGCCTTGCGCCGCCGCCTCGCGCAACAGCCGCTTGACTGCGCTCAACATGCGGTTGATCGTGTTGGGACTCATCGAAGTCTCCTGAGCCAGGTGGGTGCGCCAACGCGCCAGCGTCGCGGCGTCGAGCAGGGCGGGGGTGCTGCCCGCAAAGGCGGCGTAGGCGGCAAAGTCGCGCTGGTACATGGCGATGCTCGATGGCGCCAATTGCCCGGCCAGCAGCGAGGCATCGAAGGGCATCAGGTCGGCGGATGGTGGTGTAGCGAGTGCAGTTTGCATGGTCTTTTTCCTGGATGATAATTTTTAATTAAGCTAATTAAATCATGCTTTGGCGTCGCTGTCAAGCGCTTTGGCGATGTAGGCACGGCGGCGGCGTTGGGTTTGCGGTGGGATTCCGACGGAAAGAGCGTAGCGGATGCGCAGTCTTCGGTCCGAGTCGAGACCGGAGACTGTCCAATGTCGCCGGGTTCACTCTGCTACACTGTCGCCGGCAGCAGCATCTCCCAGACGTTGCCAGCGAGAATGCGTCAAAATGGTGTGCGCCGCAATTTTACTATACGAAATTATAGCGATGGCAGTTTGCGCAATAAAAGAGTCATTTAATTAAGCCTTTTATTCAGAAAACAAGAGGCAGTCATGTTTCGGACACAGCAGTATCAGCATCTCCCTGACAGGCGGCGTCTTTCGCGCGTCACTGCAGACGCACGCCAGGCAGTGAGACCGGGTCATGTCTTTGCCTGGGAATTTGGTGAATTGTTGGAGCATCACGACGGACAGATAACCGACGCAGTGGACGCCACGTCATACGCCATGTTTGCCTCACTCGATAAGGCGTTGGCGCTGGCGGGGTGAGGAAAAGGCAGCCGCTAGGCGCTGGTTACGGCATACGCAGCGGAATAGTGACGCACTTGTTTACTGCCACTGAAAACTCTCTCGATTGACAGCGGCGATCACGCCGTTGACGTTCTCCACCCACACACTGGCGTCTTCTTTACGTGTGAAGAAGTTGTGCAGCGCATGTTGCTGTGAATCGACGAGCACTCCCTGCCGCCCCTGGATCATGCGAATGACGAGCAGGCGCAGCGGCGACATGTCAGTGACGCCGGGATCGGTGCCATAGGCATCATAACCTTTGGGATTTACCTCGTTGTTGATCCAGTCACCCCAGACGCGTCCGACAAGTGCATTCAGGCGATCCTCGGCGCCGCCGCGCCGTAGGGCATCCGTCATTGTAGATTGCGTGACACCCAGATGTGGCAACTGAAATTGCCCCAGGCGTCCGGTCAGGTCGGCGATGAAACGGTCGCCCTCGTATTGGTAGGGATTGGACACCCAGGAGCTGCGCACGCGCTGGCGCAACTCGGCAGCTAGCGCCGTATCGCCGGACGGGGGCGGCGGTGGCGTGCTCGTCGGAAGCGGTGTGTAAGTTGGCTGCGGCGTGTAGGTTGGCGGCGGCAACGGCGTAGGTGTGGGGTAGGGTGTATTGGTTGGATAAGGTGTATAGGTCGGATAGGGAGTGTCCGTTGGACGTGGCGTTGGTTTTGGGGTGTTGGTAGCGCGCGGCGTCGGTGTGGGACGCGGGGTGTTGGTCAGGCGCGGTGTCGGCGTGACGGTCGGCGCCAGTGCAGTCAACGTCGCGTCGACGGCCTGCTGCTGCGCCAGTGCTGCGGCAACACCGGCTTCGATCTGCCGCTGGCGCGCCGTCGCTTCGGCTGCGGCGGTGGCAGCAGTGTCTGGCGTCGCTGTGAAGGTGGCGGTAGGCGGCGGCGTGGCTGTCGGCGTCGCCGAACTGGTGGCGGTGGACGATGTGACTGCAGGCGCCGGCGTGAAGGTCGGTCCGCCGCCGGTTGCACTGTTGTTGGCTACACCGTCGCCGGCTGGCGTGGCGGGGTTCAAGACCACCACGATCGGCGTCGTCGTTTCGACCGACGGAAGCTGCGGTGCATTGAGAAAGACCAGCCCGGCCCCAGCGATACTGAGCAAGGCGCCAGCAAGCAAGAGCGCAGCGATCACCGGGGTGCGGCGCTCTTTTGGCAACGCACGAGGCATAGAGGGGCGGGCTGGTGTCGCTGCCAACGGCGCCACACTGCCTGTCATCGGCAAGGTGCGGTCGAAGAGGGCGCGGTACATGTCGCCGATCGACTGGTAGCGGTGTTCGGGCTTGAGCTGCATCGCCTTTTCGATCACCTTGACGCAGCGCATAGGGATGTCAGCGTTGAAAGAGCGTGGGGGCGGCAGCGGCAGCCCGGTCGCCAGGCTGGTGGCGCTGGGCGGCGCCTTGCCTGTGAGCAGGGCGTAGAGCGTAGCCGCCAGAGCGTAAATGTCCGAACGTTCATCGGTGCCGCCATGATATTGCTCGATGGGCGCATAGCCGGGCGTGAGCGCACGCGCGCTGAGCGCGGTCGCCGTGTCGGAATCGACCTTGGCGATGCCAAAGTCAACGAGCACGTAGCGTCCGTCGGGGGTGCGCTTGATATTGTCCGGCTTGATGTCGCGATGGATGATTGGCTTGATGGCGCCAGTTTCGGGGTCGCGCCAGGTGTGCATGTAAGCCAGCGCCTGCATCACCTGTTCCACTGCAGCCAGCGCCTCGTCAACAGACAGCGGCCCCTGACGCCGCACCATCAACTGACGCAGATTGTCACCGGGGATGTAGTCCATCACCAGGTATTGCTTGCCGTCGGGATCGAAGAAGTAATCGGTGACCTGAGGCAGGTTGGGGTGACGCAGCCGCGCCAGCAGCAGCGCTTCGCGCTTGAACTGCCCCTGCGACTCCTTGCCGATACCCAGGTTTTCCTTGAGCGCCACCTGACGCCCCGGCAACCGCGTGTCGTCAGCCAGGTAGACCGCGCCAAAGCCGCCCTTGCCCAACTGCTGGCGGATGCGATAGCGCTGCTGGTGCAACTGTGCGCCGATCTGGGTTGTGGTCATGTACTACCTCCAGTTAGAGTCGATTTACATTACAGACAGGCGAACAGGCAGCCTACTTCTAACCCGGCGCACTAGGGAAGGGGTCCATCCGGCAGCGCGAGAGGGGGGGCGGAAGGGCAGCATGGTGGGGGTGGTGTTTTTTGGTCTTTACCACTCGCCGGCACCGTAAACCTATACGGTCCCGCCAGCGTGCGCAGGCGGAGGTAGGTCGGCTCCGCTTGCACGAGAATCAGCGCCCACTTGTAGGCGTCGGGCGCCAGGACATCGACCGGCTGTGTCACTTCGCTGGCGGGCGAGGAACGCAAGAGGCCTCTGCCTTGCGCCTCGGTTTCGCCGTTTGCTTTCCAGAAGATGATCTCGAACTCCTGGCCAGGCGCCAGCGGCGCGTTGGCCGTCCATTTGAAGAGCGTGGCCGTGTTGCTACTATGATTGTCGCCCGGCTGGAAGATCTGCGCCGAAGTCGGGCCGTCGGTTGCACCGTCGACGGGCGCCGGTGCAGCAACGGTGGCCAGGACGAGCGTCGCTATTGCGATTGGCGTTGCTGTCGGCGTGTTGGTCGGGCGGGGCGTGGACGTCGCTATAGGGGTGCTGGTGGGCAGCGGTGTGCGCATGGGCGATAGGATGGCGCCAACAACGGTGACGCCGACCGTAGCGAGAAATGACGTGATTGTGGTACTGGCGGCGGCAATGGTGGCAGCGTCCGGCGTGGGCGTCGATAGTACGGCGACATCGAGCGTCTCTACACCAATGTCGTCACGGGTTGGCAGCGCAGTAGCGGAAGGCGCCAACGCTGCGGCAGGTGCGGGCGTAGCGGTCGCTACGAACGCGGCCTGCGCGCCCAGGTCAGGCTGTGGCGCGCTGCTAGCAAAAAGCCACCAGACGCCTACCACGGAGAGCAGCGCCAGCGCGCCAAAGAGCCAGGCAAACGTGCGGTTGGGGCGCGTGGATCGGGCGCGACTCGGCGCGGGCGAAGTCGTGATCGGCGAGGTCGGGATCGGGCGGCCAGTGATGGCGCTGTACATATCATCGACGCTGGCATAACGCTCGCTGGCGTTGACCTTCATGGCGCGCTCGACGGCTTTGGCGACTTCGGGCGGAATCTTGCTGTTGTAGCCACGTAAGGATGGTAGGGGCGCGCCGGCAGCGAGATCGACGCTGCTGGGCGGAGTCCTAGCAGTGAGCAGCACGTAGAGCGTGGCGCCTAGCGCGTAGATGTCGGAGCGTTCGTCGGTGCCGCCGCCATACTGCTCGATGGGCGCAAAGCCCGGCGTGAGCGCGCGGGCGCTAACTGCGGTCGAACGCAACGTGGCTGAGTGCTGCTTGGCGATGCCAAAGTCGACAAGGATGTAGCGACCCTCCGGCGTGCGCTTGATGTTGGCGGGCTTGATGTCGCGATGCACGATGGCGCGGCGGTGGCCGCTCTCCGAGTTGCGCTGGTTGTGCATGTAGGCGACGGCCAGCATGACCTGCTCGATACACGCCAGCGCCTCGCTCACCGGCAGTGGGCCATGGGTGCGTATAATCTCATGCAGATTCTCGCCGGGCACGTACTCCATCACCAGATATTGGCGTCCGTCTGGCTCCAGAAAATAGTCGATCACCTGCGGCAGGTTGGGGTGGCGCAGATGGGCAAGCAGCACCGCCTCGCGACGAAACTGGCGCTGCGCCTCCTCGTCGTTGTTGAGATTCTCCTTGATCGCCACGAACCGCCCAGCCAGGTTCAAATCCTCGGCGAGGTAGACCGTGCCCATCCCCCCCTTGCCCAACTGCTTGCGGATGCGGTAACGATGCTGATGCAGATGACTGCCTGGTTCCAGACTCATAAGTTCGTTCCGTGATGTCGCTGGCGAAACTTGGGCTACTGATCCCAGCTGATCCGCTCGCGTATCCAGTCGTAGTCGCCACTGCCGTAGCTGCCATTGATGTCGAAGAGTCTACGCTGATTGCTACCGTCGGTGTTCATCACCCAAACCGCCCACGCACCGCTGCGGTTGCTGACAAAGGCGATCGCTGTGCCGTCCGGCGAGGCGTCGGCTAGGCCATCGATGGCAGGATCGGTGGTCAGTTGGCGTAAGCTACTGCCATCAAAGTTAACGATCCACACATCCCAGTTGCCAGCACGATTGGAAGAGAAAAGCACCTGAGAGCCGAGGTTGCCGGAAGGGATATCCGAAGTATTGTCTGTGACGCGCAACGGTGTAGTCCCGCGCGTGTCGGCAGCGTAAATACCGCACTTGCTGCCGCCAGCCCAGGAGTTACAGCCTTGATAAGCGATGCGCCAGTTGTCAAGGTAGACAGGATAGTCGCCGACTAACTCCTTGTCGCCGCTGGATAGTGGACGGGCATTGTCTTGCACCGAAGCATCGACCTGGTAGTAGATGCGTGATTTGCCGTCGCCAACTTTGGTCGAGGCGTAGACCAGGCTTTCGAGCGAGGGCGAAAATTGCGGGAAGGCATCTTCGGTATTGGTTGTCACCAGGTGCTGGTTGTCGCCATTGCTGCCGGTGCGAATGATCGTTTCGGCGCCGCCCCCCTCGCCATTGACGAGCAAATAACCAGCCGCCAGGTCAGGCTGGCGCCAGTTCGAGAACTCGTGAAGGATGCTGTTGCTCGCCAGGTCGTAGATGAGAGTGTTCATAGTGCGGCCATTGAAGCGCGTAAAGGCAATCTTGCCGATCAGGGGGCCGCTTGGCGCCGGGGCGGCCTGCACAACAGGGGACGTATTTGCAGTGGTGGACGCAGTCGTCGTGCTTGCCGACGCAGTGCTGCTCGTTGTGACTGCCGCACTGCCAGTCGCCAGCGCATCCAAATAAATGACGCCCTCGCTGGCAACGCCGTCCGGTGCGCCGTCCAACACCAGCGCCCGCAGCGACAGTGGCGGTGTCAGTTGGTCGGCAGTGGCGCCGCTGATTGGTCCATTCGGCCAGTCGCGGCTGGCGACCAGGGTGGCGGTCATCGGCGCCCATCCCGTGTGATTGATGCGGCCAAAGGTCAACTGCCAGACCTGGTTGGCGGCATCGCGCACCCAGGCGTTGAGGATGTGGCCAGAGCCGTCACCGTAGACTTGCAACGTCAACGCCTGCGCGCCGTTAGGGATGCGCAGTTCTGGTTGTGACAGGAAGACAACGTAGTTGCTGCTGCCGGCGCTGGCGGGAAAATTGTAAGCCAACGCCGCTGAAGCCGCTCCGTCCAGCACCTGTGCAGTGGATTGAGTGAGCGTGCCATAGGGTTCGTCGCCACGCCGCCATGATCCCAACGGTTCGAAGCTGGTGATCACGCCGCCAGCTGCGCTCGCAGCACTGGCTGGCGCAGCTGGCGGCGCCGGTTGCGCTGCGGATTGCGCCGGTCGAGGTGTAGCGGTTGGAATCCGCCGGGCTGAGGTCGGCGTTGGTGCGGCCGCCACATTCCCGCCGGGCACTCCGCTACACGCCACATTCAGACTCGAGTACGCCGCTGCGCCTGATAGCCAGCCTTCTGTGCCATCCTCCAGCATGACTTGCAGCCAGGCGCAATTGCCCGACTGTCCGATCACGGGGAAGCGCTGACCGATGGCGCCATTGGCGACGACCGGGTAGCCCGTGCCCGGACCGGAGCGAATGTTTAGCCCCTCGACTAGCACCTCGGCGATAGGTGGCACACGGCGCGGAGTAGGGGTGGCTGGAACACGGGTATTCGTAGGCAGTACAGTAGGCATAGGGGTGGTGGACAACTGTGCAACTGCGGTGCGTGTAGCGTCAATCTGCAATTGTAGTTGCAGCAGCGCGGACACCGTTGCCGTTGCATTGGCATCAGCGGTCGCGCCTGGCTGCAATGGGCCGTCTATGCGCGTGGCGCTGGCAACATCGATGCTGATGAGCGCCATTACGGCCACCAGAAGCAGGCTGATAGTTGCGATTCCAGCGAGCGGTTTGGAGAGCAGACGAAGCGGTTGCATGGTCACCTCGCATCGACGGTTCATGGGTTAGAAGGGGTTGGCGCCAACTCGGTTAGCATCTGAGAAATGGCAGTGGCTGTAACATCCAGAGGACTGATTGAGGGCGTTGGCGTCGCCTGCAAGGCAGCCAGCGCCGTCTGAATGGCCGCGGCAGTTGCATCCAGCGCCGCCAGGTCAGGAGTGGGCGGCGGCAGTACAATGGCAGGCGTCGAAGTAGGCCGTAGCGTCGCTGTTGGCGAGGGGGTGGCAGTTGGACGCGGTGTGGGCGTTGCTGTCGCCGTTGGCAGCGCTGTCAATGTCTGCGCCAGCGCCGTCTCCAGGCGGTGCGTATCCGCCGTCTGCGTTGCTGCTAGATTGGGTGTGGAGGTGGCCGTTGGCGTGCGCGTGGCGGTCGGTGCGGGCGTCGATGTGGGCCGCAGGGTGGCAGCCGGCAACGACGTAGCCGTAGGCGTAACGGTGGGCGTCGCTGCGCGTGTATGCGTGGCTTTGGGTGCAATGGCGGTCAGCGTTTCCGCCACCGATGTTTGCAGGAGATGCATGGCGGCAGTCTGCGTGGCGGGTAGATTGGGCGTCGCTGTCGCCGTTGGTGTGCGCGTGGCGGTCATGGTTGGTGTTCTGGTGGCGGTGATGGTGGGTGTGTGCGTGGCAGGAGCGGGTGGCGCCAACGCAGTCTCCGCCGCACGTGCTGCCTGAGTAAGTGTGGCGGCCAGGTCAGGTGCAGGCGTAGATGTTGGGGTGGGGGTTGGCAGAGGCGTCGCTGTTGCCCGCAAGGTAGGCGTCTCGGTCGGCGTCGCCGTAGGAGCAGGCGTTTCTGTTGGCGCAGGCGTCTCGGTCGGCGTCTCACTGATGGGCATATCGGTCGCTGCTGTAGCGGTTTCCTCGACCGATGTCTCCGCCGTCATCATTGCGTTCTCTGTCGTCAGTGTATTGGTGACAGCGGGCAACACATGGGCAATCTGCGCCAGATCGATGTGCAGACTGGCGACAACAGCCTGGCGCAGCGGCTCGAACGCGGCTGCCTGCGGCGCTTCGATGACCATACCCACCAGGTAGACGGCGTTCGTCCCGGCAACGGCGCTGAGCTGCAACTTCACTGGTTGCCCCAGCCATTCGGCATCGGCGGCCTGCTCGTAAAAATTGTGTGCTGCACGGCGTTGTACGGCGCCCGCGCCGTTCATCGTGATGCCAACATAGGGCAGTCCGCCCGCCGCAAGATATTCGGTCAAGGCCTGACGTGCGGCGGTGATGTCATCCGCCACCGGCGGACGCACCAGTCGCGTGGCAAAGATGCGAGCGATGCGGTCGGCGGCATCGAAGGTGTAGAGCACACCCTGGGACGAAGTTGTGCTGCCCGGCGTCCAGGCGCCGGGCACTTTGAGCCGGAATGCGCCGTCCTGCGCTTGAAATACATCAAGCGCTATGGCGACAGCTGCGTCAGTCGGTGTGATCCACTCTGGCGCATAGAAAAAGATCGCCGTCGCGGCTGCGACGGCAACCAACAATGCCCCCATGCCAAAGACGAGCGCGCTGCGACGACGCGGTGGCGCCACCGCCACCTGGCTTTGTGAGGCGGTCGTGACCAACATGCGCTCTTGCACGGCGCGCAGTTCACCGCTGGAGGGCGTCCAGGTCAGACCCTTTGCCAGCGCCTGGGCAAACTCGCCAGCAGTAGGATAGCGAGCGGAAGGCGATTTCGACAGCACCTTTTTGAGTGCATAGATTACGCCGGGAGGCAGCGCCGGGTTGATTTCTTCGGGCTGTAGCGGAGGTTCATAGACGATCTTGTGCAGCAGGGCGGGCTGGCTGTCGGCTTTGAAGGGCATCACGCCGGTAAAGAGCGAGTAGGCGATCACGCCCAGGCTGTAGATGTCGGCGCGGCGGTCGACCTCACTCCCGCGGGCTTGTTCAGGCGCCATGAAAGCCGGCGTGCCGACGGTGGTGCCGACGATGGTATAGGCAGTGTGATCCTCGTCGATCAGCTTGGCAACGCCAAAGTCCATGAGCAGGGCGTTGCCGTTGCGGTCGATCATGATGTTGCTGGTCTTGATGTCGCGGTGGAGCACGCCCAGGTTGTGGGCGTAGTCCAATCCCTCAGCCACCTGGCGAATGATTGCCACCACGTCGGCGGCAGGCAGCAGCGTGCGCTGTGTGCGTAGCAGATCGGCCAGCGTCTGGCCCTCGACGTACTCCAGCGCCAGGAAGTGATAACCATCGGCGGCGCCGGTGTCGAGCGTGCGCACGATGTGGGGATGACGCAGGCGTGCGGCGCTCTTGCCCTCCCGTTCGAAGCGCTGCAAGTAGCGTTCGTCGTGCGCCAGGTGGGGCGGTAGCACCTTGAGCGCCACGACAGTCCCCGTGCGCGCATCCACGGCGCGGTAGACTACAGCCATGCCGCCGCGCCCGATTTCCGCCTGGATACGATAGGGGCCGATCTGTTGGGGTGTGGTCATAAGTGCGTCATCGCTTTAGAGTTGTTTTCAACAGCACTGCTTATCGTGATCATGGAATTGCCAGGTCGTCACAACGACGGACAGTCGATGGGTTCCTGTTCTCATCATTACTACAGATCTCGACTTTGTCGACAAAGTAATTGCTGTTGATTGACCCATTGAGTTCCGTCCAGAAAGTAATAACGGTCGATCTGCCCTCGAAGCCTGAAAGGTCGATGAATCCTCGCTTCCATCCGAGACTGTTGTTGCGTGTCAATTCGTGAGATACGCTCTTCGGCTGTGCACCGTCGGCTGTGATACGCACCTCAGCTTTGTCCCTATTTGGTGTACTCTCTGCAGAGTCGACCCTATAAAGATAGGTTACCCCTAGCGAATCATAGCCGGCAGGCAGCTCAATCGTCTGGCTCAATTCGTGGGTTTGGTTGAATGCCCCACCCAGCCACGCAACATAGACGCCATCAGGAGATAACGGATACTGGTTCTCACGTTTGAGGATTAGATTTGCAATCGACTCGCTCCACCCGATCCCTGCACCATCCTCGAAGTTATAGTTCACAAACTGGTTTAGTAGTTGTTTCTTTGCTTTGCTGACGGAAGGAAAATACAAAGTTGGGGGAGGCTCAACGAGTAAGACGGCAATGGTGCTTGTTGTCAACGGAGTAGGCGTCAGCACCCATCTATTCTCTATTTCATAAAGCTCCACCATGCTCGTTAGTGGTGTGATCGCCGCAACGGTTGGGCTACGCGCCGCGTAAGTAAGCGTGTACGCGCCACCGTACTCGACATCGACCACCCACGTAATTTGATTACCTGATAATAACCCGGTATCGCCATCTGCCTGGATCGAGCCATCGATTATCGTCAGGCTGAGCGGCACCGTGTCGGTTACACCAATGCGCGCCGTATAGCTCAGTTCAGTGGTGTTGCGGAAGGAGACTGTATAAGTGACAATCTCTCCGCTATAGGCTCGTCCGATTCGTCCCGTTTCAGAACGAACTGTCTTCTGCAACGGTTGTAATGGCGGGATTGTGCCTCCTGCCCCATGTTCATCTGCCATTACGGCAAAGGCATTAACAAACAGCATCCATATCACAACTCCTCCTAGCCACACGCGCAAAACTTGTTTCAGACAATTCATGGTGATGCTCCCCATCTTGGAAAATTCTAAATATCTATTCTTCATTAATTATTAGTCGGTTGACGGTGGGGGGTTCGGGGGGCATGGGGTTGGTGTTTTTTTGGTCTTTACCACTCGCCGGCACCGTAAACGTATACGGTCCCGCCAGCGTGCGCAGGCGGAGATAGGTCGGCTCCGCTTGCACGAGAATCAGCGCCCACTTGTAGGCGTCGGGCGCCAGGACATCGACCGGCTGTGTCACTTCGCTGGCGGGCGAGGAACGCAAGAGGCCTCTGCCTTGCGCCTCGGTTTCGCCGTTTGCTTTCCAGAAGATGATCTCGAACTCCTGGCCAGGCGCCAGCGGCGCGTTGGCCATCCATTTGAAGAGCGTGGCCGTGTTGCTACTATGATTGTCGCCCGGCTGGAAGATCTGCGCCGAAGTCGGGCCGTCGGTTGCACCGTCGACGGGCGCCGGTGCAGCGACGGTGGCCAGTCCCGACGGCAATGCACCAGCCGTTGGCTGGACGAGGATGGGCGTCGGCGTTGGCGTGTGCGTCGGGCGGGGCGTCGATGTTGCCATCGGCGTGCTGGTGGGCTTTGCAGGCGATGGGGGGGCCGATCTCGTCGCATCTAGCGTTGGCGTGGGGAGCACTGTCGCGGCAGACTGTGTCGCCGCCGCGGCTGTCAGCGTCATTTCGGGTGGAATCGAGGTTGGTGCGCCTTCCGTTCTGGAGGGACTCTCTGGTGCCTGAACAAGTGGGGTTGATGTCATGGTGGACTGCACTTTACCCGATTCTGCCGACACAGTCTCTGAGGCAGTCTCTGAGGCAGTCTCTGAGGCAGCGATTGACGCTACTGACAGTGTTTCGGTTGCAACTGCCGTTGCCGTCTCGGTGGGCTGCGCTTCCGTCGGGATTTCAGTGGCGACTTCAGTCTTTGTCACTACGCCAGCGTCGGCCACTGCGCTGACGGTTTGTGTGAGCACCACAACGTCCGTGGGCGCCACAACTGGCGCTGGCGTGGCGCTAGGGCGCATGAAGATGATGACCGCCAGCAGCACCAGCAGCGCGCCCGCCAGCACCAACAATAGTTGTGGGCGTCGCGAGGCGCTGGCAACGGCAGCCACCGGCGTGGCGGCGTCAGCCGTCGTCCACAACACGACAGTGATATTGTCCGGCTCGTCGCGCTTGACGGCCTCGTCGATCATCGACTTGACAGCCTTTTCTGGGGCAAATTTGGTTACGGCGGCTGCAATCTCCCCATCGTTGATCTTCCCGTAGAGACCGTCCGAACAGAGCAACAGCGCGTCGCCGGGACGCAGCGTCAACACCGTGTCGTTGGCGCGGCTCTGCTGGCGCCCCACCTCGGTCTCGTCGATGTCTACGGCTGGCTTGGCGGGGTCGAGGATGCCCTGGTCGATGCTGATGCCGCGCGCATCGCCAAGATAGCGCAGGATGACGTGCCGGTTGGGGTGGCTGACGGCCTGCTCGCGCGTGATGCGCCCTTCCTCCAACGCCTCTTGCACCCAGGTGTGGTCGCGCGTCAACTGATACGCTTTGCCGTCGCGGATCAGGTAGGCGCGGCTGTCGCCCACGTGCATGACCATCACCTGGTCGCCATCGACGGCGGCGACGACCAGCGTCGTGCTCATGCCTTTGAGGTCGGGGTCCTTGCGCGCGGCTTCCAGAATCTCTTGATTGGCGCGGTGGATGGCATCGGCCAGGCGGTCGCGCAACGACTTGGCACCGCTGCGCCCGTTCGTCTGTGTCGGCGTCTGCAGGCTTTGCTGCAACACGCGCACGGCGATGTCGCTGGCGCGCTCGCCGCCATGCGTGCTGGTCACGCCGTCGGCGACGACCAAAAACTGCACTGGCTGGCTGTTGTCACCTGGGCCAGTGAAGGCGACAAAACGGTCTTCGTTGGGCTTGTTGCGTGCGCCGTTATGCGTCCCCGCCTCGACCCGCGTCGGTTTGCCACGAAAAGTGACGCCCTCGAATGTCGGCATTGGCTGCTCCTCCCTCTCACTTGCGATAGCTGATCGTGCGCACGTCGCTGACCAGGGTGCGAGTTGTGGTTTTGTAGGATTGACAATCGTCGATCAGGAGCACCCCCCACGAATAGGTTGCGCCAGCGTCAAGCCATTCACTGCTGGCTTCGTACTCGGCGTTGAAGGTGCGCTCGACGCTGATGCTGGGGCCGGCGCCTACAATTCCGTATCCCTGGGTGGCGCTTGCTGGGCTGCGCCAGAAAACTATCTCGAAGCACTCTTTGTTTTGTAAGGGGCGACTGGCGATCCAGCGGAAATTGATCGTGCTGTTGAAGTCGATGTTGAAGCCGTTCTCGGGCTTCTGCAACGTGACCTGCATGGCGGCAGGAGAAGCGGCGTTGATAGTTGTCGCTGCAGCGGTCGTTGTAACGACTATAGGACGGGGGGTGGGGGTGCGCGTGGGGACGCGCGTCGACGTGACCACCAGTGGCGTCGAAGTTGGCGTGTCGCCAGCGTCGGTGTTCTGCATCGGGATTGGCGTCACGAACTGCGTGGCGGTCGGCGTCATGGTCTGGACTTTGGCGGTGGCAGTCGCCATCGAAGTTGCGGTCGGCGTACGCGTGGCGGTGCGCGAAGCGGTAACCGTAGGTGTGTCGATCGGCGTCGATGTGGGGCGTTTGGTGGCAGTCATGGTTGGCGACTTTGTGGCAGTTGGTGTGTTGATGGCGGCGGCAACTTCAACGCCGCCGCTCGAAACGCCCGGCGCCTGCGTTGGAGCAGGCATGGCTGGTCCTCCCGTCTGGAACAAGCTGATGAGGAGCAGGACACCTACCAGCATGATGGCGCTGGCAATGCCAGCGCCGGTCAACCACAATCTCCGACCGATAGGGCTTGGCAATCGTCCGGGTGTGGCGCCTGGCGCAGCGCCAGGCTTACGGACATATTGTCGCAGGCTGCGCACTGCTTCGGTGAACTGACGCGATGAGATGCGCTCAGGGATACGCTCGGCGGTGGCGCCGGCAAGCAGACGGTTCAGCCCGTCCACCAATTGCGTTGGCTGCGCAACAGAGGGATCGCCGCTTACATCGTCTGGCGTCAGTGGCGTCCAGGAATGACTGCCGGGATGATCGAGTTCAGGCTTGCGACCGGTGAGCATGGTGTAGAGCACCAGCCCGGCGGCGTAGACATCCCACGAGGGATCGACCTCGATCTTGCGACCGACGCGCAACGCTGCGTGCAGCTCCGGCGTAATCCAGCGCGGCGTGCCGGAGGCGATCTGTGGGCCATCCGACGGATTCTTGGCTATGCCAAAGTCAATCAGGATAGGACGGGTAGCATCGGTCAATCCATAGCCGGCGGGGCGTTCGTGAAAGAGGATGTTGCGGGGTTTGATGTCACAATGCACGCAGCGATGGGTATGTAAATAGGCAAGGGCATCGCCCAGTTGCTCGGCAATCTCTAGCGCCAGCGACGCTGGCAGTTTTTGCCGCTCGTTGAGCAGCGATTGCAGGTCGCCGCCAGGCAGGTAGTCGGTGACCAAGAACCAGGGATTACCCGGCAGGTTGGAGCGGGCGCGGTAGATGGGCTGGCGCGACGCTTCGCGCTCGGCCACTGTGCGCAGCCGGATAATGTTGGGGTGCTCCAGCTTGCCCAGCCACTTTTCTTCATTTTCAATGGCGCGCTGGTTGGTCAGGCTGTATTGCGTGTCGCTCATGCGGGCGATCTTGATGATCACCAGGTTGCCCGGTGACGCTGTGCTATCGCGAGTGACCTCGCTTGCCAGCCAGAGCGTGGACATGCGCGTCTCATCGAGCTGGCGTGATGGGCGATAGCGATACGGGCCTAGATTGAGCGTCGATGCCGTCATAGGGACTCTGCCGGCCTCCTGTTTCGGGAAATTCTACACCTCTGGCGGTGGTGTGCCTGGGGTTGGTCGGCGCCTGAATCACACCGCCAGAGGTTGTGTGTTGGACATCAAGCCTTGCCCTGTTCGGGCTGGTCATTGAGTTCGAAGCGATAACTGACAGTGTTGAAGTTGATGATGTCGTTGTGGTGCAGTTCCACCATGTCATTGACGCGTAACTTACGCCGGTTGACGTAGGTGCCACCCGAACTACCTTCATCTTTGATATAGAACTTCCCGTCTTCTTTCTCCACAATGGAAGCATGCAGCCGCGAGACGCGCTGATCGTCGATGATGACGTCGCAATATGCCTGTTTGCGCCCGATGCGCACCTCGCGCCCCCCTTCGATGTCGAGTTTGGAAGGCAGGTGATCGCCGCCTTCCACATAAATTAGCGAGGCTGGTGAGATAAAGTTCACCATGACTTGAGGCTCGGTAGCGTCTTCGGTCAGCTCGTAGGCGGTCTGCTCGACCATCGTCGGCTTGCTATCAAAGGCGGTGGAATCATACGCTGCTGCTTCCGTTGCTCTGGTAAAGACATCTTCTGCCGGTTGCTTGCGCCGTATCAGCATGACGACGGCAGCAATGATGAGCAGGAAGGGCAACAAGGCGACGGCAATCGTCAGTGCATTCACTGGGAGCAGGCGCGTGCCAATGAAGAGGACGTTGCCCCCTGTGGGTAGTGCTCCGTAGCCAAACAGCCCGATCCCCGGCAGCGTGATCGAGAAAGCCATCGTCGGCGCCACAGGCGCAAGTTCAACAATGCCATCGCTGGCTGGAATCGTTGCCTCCCCTGGCGGCTGGATGGTAGGGGCGACCGGCTCTGGTGTGGGGGTAGGCGTGGGTGTAAGAGTGGGCATTGGTGTTGGCGTTGGCTCTGGACGTACGACCTGGATCGAGAAAGAGACCGGCGCCGATTTGCCCTCCATGCCTAGTTCATCGACGACGAAGACGCGCACTGTGTACGCGCCGTTATCCAGCAGATCGACTGGGAAATCGACGGCGCCAAAAGGTTCAGCCTCCTGAACGACGGAGCGTCCGCCGACTTCGTACTCGATGCGCTGGATCGCACGCGGATGATTGTCGGGCCAGATGATGTTGACCTGGATAGGCAGGGTGTTCGGCATGATGTCGAGCAAGGGCGTGTCGAAGGCGTCTGCCATGCGCACAAGTTGATATTCTGGCGGGGGACTCAAGACCTGGACGCCAGGAGGACGGACATCGATGGCAGGGAAGTCAGCTCGCGCTGTCAATTGCCGTCCGTCTGGGTAAGTCAACGCCAGTCCAACTTCGCGCGGCTGTGGCTTGGTGAGGCGATAGGCGAAGAACTGCTGCTGTCGTTGGGCGCCAAGTTTCTTCCACAGCGCTTCGACATTGGTGATCAGTTCGGGTGTACTGTAGTCCCAGTAGGCGCCGCCGGTCTCCAGTGCAATTTGTTCCAGATTGCGGCGGCTGGCAGCGTTGCGCGCGTCACCAATCATGACGGTTTCGATGGTGACGCCCAAGCGCGCCGCCTTGCGCACGATGGTCTCCAACTGCTGAGCGCTGACGATGTCGGTGCCGTCCGAAAGAACCATCAGCGTACGGCGCAGATTCGAAGGCGTCGCCGAAGAAGGAAAGCGGTCGAGAGACTCACTGATCAGGCCAAAGAGCGGTGTACTGTTCGGCGCCTCGGTGGGTGCATCCATCCGCACCAGATTTGCCATCCCCTGATGATCCTGCGCCCAGTCCGAGACAAGGCGTAGCGTCCCATCCTGCAGGTTCACCGAGAAGGCTGCCAACCAGTCTGTCTCTGCTGAAAGCTGCGCTACGCGGAAACGGTCGGCTGCATCAGCCAGTTCGTTGTAGCGCGGCAGCACATTCTTGGATAGATCGAACAGGATTCCTACCTGTACGCCAACATCTATCGGGCCGCTCTCCAGAATTGGCTGGGCGACGTTGTCCTCGGTCAATGTAATAGGCAGGTTGGCGAGAGCATCGCCCAGATTGGCGCCGTAAGCCGTGACGCGGATCAGCGGTAAGTCGCGCGCGTCGACGCCAGTGATGGTGAGAATTGGCTCGGCGGTGTCCTGCGCCTGCGCGCCTGATCTGGGCAATAGCGGCGCCAGTGCACTAGTAGAGATCAGCAGCAGGATCAGTGTAAAACGGCTTAAGTAGTAGATGCCATCACGTGCTATGCGGAAGGGGAAGCCCATCATTGACACTCCCGGGGTAGGCAAAAGAGCCGGCGGAATCGATTGTTTCCAATGAAAGTGGCTGCGCTGGAAATAAGATGTTGTTGATTATACACCATAATTCGTCATTTTTCACCTGCATGCGGATTGTCAGGATTGTCAGGATTGTCAGGATTGTTATCATCTTTAGTTTCCGGTATTTTGTAGGTCAAGCAGCCTTCTTGAGACGGCGATGAGCATCAATCCCCTTGG
>CZCA01000227.1_pt2 | contig 18043 bp, 6 predicted proteins | sample 591981 | NCBI WGS metagenome assembly CZCA01 (sample SAMEA3556810, study PRJEB10932) | anaerobic digester metagenome
ACGCTACCGTCACCTTCGACGTCGACATGACCAACATGAGTCATGGCAAGACGCTCGTTACCACGCGCACAATGGGAGATGGACACTACGCTGGCGACGTGCACTTCATGATGCCCGGCCCCTGGCGTATCATTGCAATGGTTGAGCGGCCCGGTCAGGCGCCTGTGCAGTTGCACTTCGAGTTTCAGGTGCAGACGCCTTGACCGTCTTTGCGCCTCTTTGCACCCCGTGCTTTGGCGCATGCCGCTTTATGTGGTACACCCTACAGCAGGGAAATCCTCTCTAATTCTGTAAGAGGTAGCGAATGGCTGACGTCAAAAGTACGACCTTGCCTGTCACCGGGATGACCTGCGCCAATTGCGCCGCAACGATTGAACGCAACGTGCGTCGGTTGCCTGGCGTCGATGTGGCCAATGTGAATCTCGCCAACGAAAAACTGACGGTCACCTACGACCCGTCCGTGCTGGATGAACGCGGCATCATTGCGCGCGTCGAGCGGATCGGCTATGGCGTGCCGCTGGGCAATGTCGAACTCCCCATCACGGGCTTGCGCGACAACTCGGACGCCGTGGCGCTGGAAAAAGTGCTTGCCCGGCAGCCAGGCGTGCTGGCGGCCGGCGTGAGCTACGGCACCGAACGCGCCTCGTTGCAATACATCCCCGGTCAGATCACCATTGCCGACCTGGCGGCGACGATCCGCAAGGCCGGCTTTGATCTGGTGCAGGTGGGCGAAGCGGAATCGATCGATGACGCCGAAGCCAAAGCACGCACCGCAGAGATTCAGCGCCAGAAACAACTGCTGATTTTGGGGCTGATCTTCACCGTCCCGTTGATCATCTACAGCATGGCGCGCGACTTCGGGCTGGTCTCTGTTGAGGGCGATGTGTACGCCATGCTGATCGCCGCCACGATCGTGCAGTTCGGCGTCGGCTGGCAATACTACATCGGCGCCTACAAGAGCCTGCGCGCCGGCGGCGCCAACATGGACGTGCTGATCGCGCTCGGTTCGTCCGTCGCCTACTTTTTCAGCGTCGCCGTGACCTTCGGCTTGATCCCCGGTGGCATGGTCTATTTCGAGACCGGCGCCGCCATCATCACCTTCATCATGCTCGGCAAATATCTGGAGGCGCGCGCCAAAGGGCAGACGTCAGAGGCGCTCAAGGCGCTGATGGGGTTGCGCCCCAAGACTGCGCACGTGGTGCGCGACGGCGTTGAGATCGACATCGACGTCGACCAGGTGCTGGTGGGCGACACTGTCGTCGTGCGACCGGGTGAAAAGGCGCCGGTGGATGGCATCATCGTCGACGGGCGTTCAGCCTTCGACGAGTCGATGATCACCGGCGAATCGATGCCGGTCACCAAAGGCCCTGGCGATGAGATCATTGGCGCCACCCTCAACACCGAAGGCATGATTCGCTTCGAAGCCACCAAGGTCGGGAAAAATACCACGCTTGCCCAGATCGTGCGCATGGTGCAGGAGGCGCAGGGCAGCAAGGCGCCGGTGCAGAAGCTGGCTGACCAGATCAGCACCTACTTTGTGCCTACGGTCATTATCATTGCCGCGTTGACCTTTGGCGCCTGGATGCTCATCACCGGCGATGCAACCAAAGCCATGATCGCCGCCGTGTCGGTGCTGGTGATCGCCTGCCCCTGTGCGCTTGGGTTGGCGACCCCGACCGCGATCATGGTCGGCACAACCAAAGGCGCAGAAAACGGCATCCTCTTCAAGAACAGCGAGACGCTCGAACGCGCCGGGCGCGTGCGCGTCGTTGTGCTCGACAAGACCGGCACGATCACACGCGGCGAACCAGCGGTGACCGACATCGTGGCGACCGCAGGCCACGCTCAGTCCGAGGTGCTGCTCTTAGCCGCCAGCGCCGAAGGTGGGTCAGAGCATCCGCTGGGGCGCGCCATCGTGGCGGCAGGGCAGGAAAAAGGGCTGGCGTTGGTGGCGCCATCCACGTTCAAGGCGGTGAGCGGCTTTGGCATCCGCGCCACCGTGGCTGACCAAGCCGTCATCATCGGCAACCCGCGTTTCATGCGCAATGAAGGCATCGACACTACCGGGCTGCAAGCCACGATCGAGCGCCTGCAAGCCGAGGGCAAAACCGTCATGATCGTCGCCCGTCGCGCCGCCTCTGCCCAAACGTCTGCCGAAGCCATCGGCGTGGTGGCGGTGGCGGACACCGTCAAGCCGGATTCGCCGGCGGCCATGGCTGACCTGCGCACACTGGGTCTCGACGTGGCGATGATCACCGGCGACAATCGCCAGACCGCCGAAGCGATTGCGCAGCAAGTGGGCATCGAGCGCGTACTGGCGGAGGTGCTGCCCGGCGACAAAGCCGCCGAAATCAAGCGACTGCAGGGCGCAACGGATGAATCTCGCCAACTGGTGGCGATGGTGGGCGATGGCATCAACGACGCGCCCGCCCTGGCGCAGGCGGATGTCGGTATCGCCATCGGCACCGGCACGGATGTGGCGATGGCGGCGGCTGGCATCACGCTGATCAGCGGCGACCTGCGCGGGGTGGCGCGCGCCATCTCGCTCTCACGCGGCACGATGCAGACCATCGTGCAGAATCTGTTTTGGGCGTTCTTCTACAACATCTGCCTGATCCCCATCGCCGCGCTGGGGCTGCTCCTGCCGATGATCGCCGCCGGCGCCATGGCGTTCAGCTCGATCTTTGTCGTCACCAACAGCCTGCGTCTGCGCGGCTACGATGTCCATGCCCTGGGCGCACCCAAGTCCGTATCCCGCCAGGTGGCCGAACTGGCGCCGCGCCTGGCAGTCGCTGGCGGCTCGTTGGCCTTGCTCATCTTTGTCTCGATTGGCTGGCTCACGCCTCCAGGAATGCGTGAGAGCGGTGGAATGTCCGGCGCCGGGATGTCCGATGCGCCGATTGAGTACACTTACCGCGCCCTCATCGAGCCATTGACGCCGCCTGTGGCCGGAGCGCCAACTGAACTCGACATCAAGATCGTCGATCAGTTCGACACGGTGGTCTCTGATTATGATTTTGTCAATTTTGGCAAGCTGGTCATTTATGCCTACCTGGCCGTAGCGTCGCGCGACCTCTCCACCTTTTATGCGACGCCGCTGTTCATGGAACCCGCCAGCGCCCGTGAGCTGCTGGGCGACGGGACTACGCCCCTGGGCAATTTCGTGGGGATGATGGACGGGATGGGCGGCGCCGATGCACAACCGCCGTCGCCGCTAGCGGGTGCGTCTGCCGCTGCCTCAGACAGCGGCGCAGCCGAGAGCGCCGCACCTCCCGTTGACGGCATGGGGATGGCGGCCCAACCGACCTCACCGCTGGCGGCTGGACTGCTCCAATTCAACGAGCGTGTGGTGCCGCCGAAAGTCACTTTCCCGACCGATGGCGCATATGTTGCTTTGGTCAATGTGCGGCCACGCGGCGGCGAACAACTTTACCTGATGGCGCCGATCACGGTAGGGGTGGCCAGTACGACTCCGGCCAAGCTGACCCCCGACGCTTCAACCACGCAGCAGTTAGGTGACCTGCGCGTCGCGTTGGAGACCAACGCCCCACTCCGCGCCGGGCGCCCTGTCACGCTCACGTTCAATGTGACAGACGCTGCCGGTCAATCACTTGCGCCGGATATCGACCTTGAGTCGGGGTTGCGCATCGATCTCTATGCGATTGACGAGTCGCTAACAACCTTCCTGGTTGGGGAAGCGGTGGAGCGCAGCAATCTCACCTTTACGTTGGACTTCCCTAAGCCAGGGATTTACAAGCTCTGGCTGGACTTCCGCTATCAAGGGTTGCGGCAGGTAGCGTTTGTGGTGGAAGTACAGTAAGTTGAAGGCGCAAGTCGTAGATCATCGCCTCCGGTGTAACGGGCAGCCATGTCTCGCTAGAGGCGATGATTTACGATGCAAAGGCTTGCCCCACGTGAAGTAGTTTCTGCGCGTTCTGACGGGCTGTGGTCAACGTTGATGCCATGCTACAATGGTTGCAGCAAATCCTAGCCCATTGTGGGCCAATCGCATCCTTGCACAACCATGAGCCAACTGATCGAGATCATCACCGCGCAAGCGCCGGACGTGCGCAATCGTTCGCTCGATGCGTTCTGTCGCGCCGCCACACTTGACGAGCTGCTGGCGGAGTGCGCTGCGCTTGACGCCTTTCGCCGGCGCAGCGACAACCTCTACGAGCGCGTGCGCGCGCTTTTCTTTCTCTACGCTATCTATCGTTTTCATATTCCCCTCAAGTCAGGGCTGACGCCGGGCGGGCTGGTTGCCTTCGACGGCTACGACAACCTGCTTAAACGTCGCTTTGAGGAGGCGATCGACATCTTCCTGGCTGCGCCGCTCAGCGACGCCATCGCCAGCGCGCTGGCGGAAGCCTACCGCCGCCTGGGTTTTCAGACGCTCGCCAACCAGGTGCGGCGCAGCGTGCGCTCCGTGCGCGGCAATCAGTGGATGTTTCGCATCGGTCACCCGATGGATCAACCGTTGCGTGTGCGGCCGGAGCTGTACCGCGCGGTGAGCGCGTCGACGCCATCCGCCGACGCGCCTCTCTCTGTGGCCGCTTCACTCTTCCCCGTCCTCCACGAAGCCACGCCTGTGCGCATGGATTTGAGCCACAGCGGTTGGAGCGACATCTTTTTCCTGGGCATGGACTTCCCCGAAGGCGCGCGCGTGCTCAATGTTTCTATCGATCTGGCGGTGCGCGGGCAGGGCGACGACAAACCCAAGCCGCCGGTGGAGAGCTTCTTCCGCGTCATCGACCAGCCGATCCTGCGCCTGGTCAGCGTCGATCTGGGTGCGGTCGCCGAGATTACCTCGCTGGCAGAGGTCTTCGACTTTGCGCGCGATTATTTGGGGTTGCTCAAGGCGGCCGTGATTGCGGCGGGCATCGTGCCGCCAGGGATCGAAGGCTCCGGGCAGTCGCTGGCGGATTTGCTGGCGCGATTGATTGCGCCGGGCTATGGCATCGAGCTGGTGAGCCAGGTCAACGGCATTCCCAAAGGCTCGCGCCTGGCGGTCTCGACCAACCTGCTGGCGTCGCTGATCGCGGTCTGCATGCGCGCCACGGGACAGGCGCAGTCGCTCACCGGCGCGCTGAGCGAGGAAGAGCGCCGCGTCGTCGCCGCACGCGCCATCCTCGGCGAGTGGCTGGGTGGTTCGGGCGGCGGTTGGCAGGACTCGGGCGGCGTCTGGCCCGGCATGAAGTTGATTCAAGGCGTGGAGGCGAGCGCCGGCGACCCGGAGTACGGCGTCTCGCGCGGGCGGCTGCTGCCGCAGCACACGATCCTGACCCATGCGGAAGTGACACCCACCACCCGTCAACAGTTGCAGGAAAGCCTGGTGCTCGTGCACGGCGGCATGGCGCAGGATGTCGGTCCCATCCTGGAGATGGTGACCGAAAAATATCTGCTGCGCAGCGAAGCGGAGTGGGCGGGACGGCAGGAAGCGATGCGCATCTACGACCGCATCACCGCGCTGCTGCGCCAGGGCGACATCCGCGCCATCGGCGCCGCGACCGAACGCAACTTTCGCGGCCCGATCCAGACGATCATCCCGTGGGCGAGCAACCTCTACACCGAGACGTTGATCGAGCGGGCGCGCGCGGCGTTTGGCGCGGATTTCTGGGGCTTCTGGATGTTGGGCGGCATGGCGGGCGGCGGCATGGGCTTCATTTTCGACCCGCAGCGCAAAGCCGAGGCGCAGGATTGGCTCCAGCAGATGATGCGTGCGGTCAAGCGCGAACTAGAGAGCGCCGTGCCCTTCGCTATGGAACCGGTCGTCTACGACTTTGCCATCAACGAGCGCGGGACATGGGCGGAGCTGCGCACTGGCGACGACGCGCTGATGCCGCCCGGCTATTACATGCTCACCGCGCCCGCGCTGATCCGCCATGAGCAGCGCACGCTCTCCGCCTTTCGCCGCGCCGAGCTGGATGCCTTCGGCGCCGCCGCACGCACCCGACCCGCGCTGGCAGGCATGGTGCAGGCGCTCTTTGACCGATTGTTGCCTCCGCGCGACCAGGCTGACGGACGCCAACAGAGCCTGGCTACGCTGCTCGACGCGAACGGCTTTGACCGCGTGCAGCACGAACAGATTCGCGCCGACCTGCGCAGCGGACGCATCGGGCTGGCGCAAAACCGGCTGCCTGTGCGCTCGGTGATCGAGGATGTACAACCCGGCGACGTGACCGACATCGAACGCCTGCCCGCACCGGAGCGCGCCCGACTGCGCGCGCTTGGCATGGACGCGCTGGCGCAGGGCGCGGTGGCGGTGGTCTCGCTGGCGGGCGGCGCCGGCAGCCGGTGGACGAAGGGCGCAGGCGTGGTCAAGGCGCTCAATCCGTTTGCGCGCATCGGCGGCAGACACCGGAACTTCATTGAAGTGCATCTTGCCAAGAGCCGGCGCGTCGGGCAGTTGGCGGGGACGCCGCTGCCACACATCATTACGACCAGCTATCTGACGCACGCACCGGTGGCGGAATTTTTGGCGCGCGCGCAGAACTACGGTTACCCAGGCCCGCTGCTGCTTTCGCCGGGGAGAGCCGTCGGCTTGCGGTTGATCCCGATGGCGCGCGATCTACGCTTTGCCTGGGAGGAGATGCCGCAGCAACTGCTCGACGAGCAGGCGCAGAAGGTGCGCGAAAGCCTGCACGCCGCCTTGATCCACTGGGCACAGCAGGCGGGTGAGGGCAGCGACTACACCGACAACGCACCGCAGCAATGTCTGCATCCGGTGGGGCATTGGTACGAAGTCCCCAACCTGCTGCGCAACGGCGTGCTGGCGCAGTTGCTGGCGGAGCGCCCCCCTCTACGCTATCTAATGGTGCACAATATCGACACGTTGGGCGCCGACGTCGATCCGCTGGTGCTGGGTCAACATATTGCGCGCGGCGCCGCGATGACAACCGAGGTGATCACGCGGCGTATCGACGACCGCGGCGGCGGGCTGGCGCGCGTCGATAGCCGGTTGCGGCTGGTGGAAGGATTGGCGCTACCGCGCGAGGAGATCGAGTTCAACCTGACCTACTACAACTCGGCGACCTACTGGATCGACATCGAACAGTTGCTGGCTGCCTTTGGCTTGACGCGCGCCGATCTTGCTGACGACGAGAAAGTAGCTGCGGCGGTGCGCGCGGTTGCGGCGCGGATGCCCACCTACATCACGATCAAGGATGTCAAGAAACGCTGGGGCAAGGGTCAGGAGGATATCTACCCGGTGACGCAATTCGAGAAGTTGTGGGGCGACATGACCACACTGCCCGGTTTCGACTGTGCGTTCGTCGCCGTGCCGCGCGTGCGTGGGCAGCAACTCAAGGAGGTGGCGCAGCTCGACGGTTGGCTGCGCGACGGCTCGGCGGCGTATCTGGAGACGTTGTGCGACTGGGGGTGAACCATCATGTGCGACACACTCGTGATGACGCGCACGGCGACAGCGGACGCTGTTGCACTCTTTGCGAAAAATTCAGATCGTGACCCCAACGAGGCGCATCATGTGCTCTTGGCGCCTGCCGCCGACCATCCGCCGGGCAGCCGTGTGCGCTGCACCTACATCGAAATCGAGCAGGCGCCCCACACCTACGCGGTGGCGCTGGCAAAGCCCTTTTGGATGTGGGGCGCCGAGATGGGCGTCAACGAGCATGGCGTCGTGATCGGCAACGAGGCGCTCTTTACCCGCCAGCCGGCGGAGAAAGAGGCGCGACTGCTTGGCATGGACTTGCTGCGGCTGGCGCTGGAGCGCGCAGCGACGGCGCGCGCTGCGGTCGAGGTTATCACTGCGTTGCTTGAGCGGTACGGGCAGGGCGGCAACTGTGGTTTCGCCCACCCACTCTACTATCAGAACAGCTTTCTGATCGCCGATCCGGACGACGCCTGGGTGTTGGAGACAGTTGACAAACACTGGGCAGCGCGTCGTGTGCAGGGGAGTTACTCCATCTCCAACGCCATCACGCTGAGCAAGCAGTGGGATATGGCGTCGCCCGACCTGGTGACGCACGCCATTGAGCAGGGCTGGTGCAAGTCGGCGGCGGAGTTTGATTTTGCGGAGGCATACTCCGATTTTCTCTACACGCGTCTCAGCGATGCGCGCAAACGTTGCGCCGCCACGCTGGCTGCCTTGCAGACCAGCAGCGGGCGCGCTACGCCGACCTCGATGTTTGCGGCGCTGCGCCTGCACACCGCCGCTGACGCACCGGGCTGGTCACCCGCACGCGGGCTGACCGGCGCCACTGTTTGCATGCACGCCGGATATGGCCCGGTGCGCCGCAGCCAGACGACCGGATCGCTGGTTGCATATCTTCATCCGGCGCGGCCGTTGCTCTTTGTCACCGGTACAGCGGCGCCGTGTACGAGCATCTTCAAGCCGCTGTGGCTCGACACACCGCTGCCAGAGGCTGTCGGGCCTGCGCCCACCGGCGTCTACGATCCGCATACGCTCTTCTGGCGGCACGAACGATTGCATCGCTCGCTCTTGCGCGACTATCCACAGCGCATCACGATCCTCCAGGAGGAGCGGGCGTTGCTGGAGCAGGAGTTGCTGGAAGAGGCGCTGGCAGCGTGCGACGCGCCGCTGAAAGAGCGACGTCGCATCGTAGCTGAAGGCTTCAGCCGCGCGCTCGCCGCCGAGGAACGCTGGTTGACGCGCATGGCGGCAGCGCCGCCCAGCCAACGCCAATCGTTCTGGCATGCACGCGCGTGGGCGAGTTTCAACCGTGCGGCGGGTGTGCCGACCGCAGCGCTTGTCTAGTCATCGGGGGAGCGCCATGTCGACGGAAAAAGCTGCGATCATTGACCTGTTTGCGCACCACGTCTCCTCTGGCAAGGCGGAGTTCTTTCGCCGAGCCGGCATCGAGTTTGTGATGGGGCGCCGTGAAGGACCATACATCTGGGATATGGATGGCGCCACACGGCTGATTAACTGCCACTGCAACGGCGGCGTCTTCAACCTGGGGCATCGCCACCTTGAGGTTGTGCAGGCGCTAGTGGAGAGCGTGCAGACGCTTGACATCGGCAACCATCATCTCCTCAGCGCGCCGCGCGCCCGCCTGGCGGCGCGACTGGCAGAGCTGGCGCCAGGGTTGCCGTACACCGTCTTTGCCGTAGGCGGCGGCGAAGCGACCGACCTGGCGATCAAGGTGGCGCGCGGCTTCACACGGCGTCACAAGATCATCTCAGCCAGTGGCGGCTATCACGGGCACACCGGTTTTGCACTCTTCACCGGCGACGAGAAGTACTTTGCGCCCTTTGGTGCACGCGCGCCAGGGTTCGTCCAGGTCGCCTATAACGACATCGACGCGCTGGCGGCTGCCCTCGACGAAGAGACTGCAGCTGTGATCCTGGAGACGATTCCGGCCACGCTGGGCATGCCGATCCCTGCGCCGGAGTATCTGGCGCAGGTGCGGCGCCTCTGCGATGGGTGCGGCGCGCTGTTGATTCTCGATGAAATCCAGGCCGGGTTGGGGCGCACCGGGCGTCTGTGGGCGTATGAGCATTTCGAGGTGACGCCCGACATCCTGCTGCTTGGCAAGGGTCTCTCCGGCGGCCTCTACCCGATGGCGGCGACGCTGCTGCGCCGTGACCTGGAAAGCGTCTTTCATGCTGACCCGTTCATCCACATCTCGACCTTTGGCGGCGCCGAGGTCGGCTGCCCAGTGGCGCTGAAGGTGCTGGAGATCAGCGCCGACCCGGCATTCCTGGCGCACGTGCAGGCGCTGGCGCGGCTGTTCACCGAAGGTTTCGCCAGCTTGCAGCGTCGCCATGCCGGGGTGTTCGTGGGTCTGCGCCAGCTGGGGTTGATGATGGGCATCGAGATGGTGCATCCTGCGTGCGGCCCGCTTTTTACGAAGGCGGCTTACGACAACGGCTTTCTCGCCATCTATGCGGCGAACGACACGCGCGTTGCGCAGTTTTTGCCACCGCTGATCATCGAGCCGCCGCTGGTGGAAGAGCTGTTGCAGCGCGTCGACGCCGCCCTGACGCAGGTGACGGTGATGTTGCGCACCACGTAATACTACTTTACACGCTTCTGCCGATGAACGAGATGCTTGCAGTTGATTTGGAACGCCTCGAAGCGTTCGAGGCCGGGCTTGATCCGGTTCACCCGGAGCGCAGCGCCGTGCCGCCGCACATTCTCGGCTATGGTGAGATCAGCACCGCGCTGGCCATCGGTGATGATGACCTGGCTTGCAAACGGATGCCGATGTTCCTGAGCGAAGAGGAAATAGCGGCATATTCCCGCGCTTTTGACCTGTACACCACCCACATGACGGGCGCTGGGATTAAGCTGGCGCCAGGTCAGTTGGTGCGACTGCGGCAGCGCTGCGGTCCTTACTACGTGCTGTATCTTGTGCAACGACGGCTGCCGCCAGAGGTCATCGGCAATCAGATTGTGCGTGCGGCGCGCAGGGACGATGCGGAGCGGCTGCTGTACGGCGTGTTGCGCGAGTTGGTGAAGGTGGCTCACTTCAATCGACGCCACGCAGGAACGTGGGCATTGGGCATCGATGGCCAGATTTCTAACTGGGCGGCGACAGCCTGGACTGAGGACGGCCAGCCTGTGTTGCGTTACTTCGATCTCACGACCCCGTTGATCCGCCAGCAGAGTGTGGAGTTGTTGGATGCCGAGCTTTTCTTGCGCAGTGCACCATCATACTTGCGTTGGGTGTTGCGGCGCTTCTTCTTGCAGGATGTGCTCGATCGTTACTATGATCTGCGCCGCGTCGTCATCGACCTGATCGCTAACCTCTATAAAGAGGGGCGCATCGATCTGATCCCGCTCTGGATCGAGTGCGCCAATCGTTTCTTTGACCAGGAAGCGGCGGAGTTGAACATAGCAACGCTGCAACGACAGGAGATCGACGCCTACTATCGCGAGGACGCCTTTATCTGGCGTTTCTATCTAGCGGCGCGGCGGCTTGACCGCCGCTTGCACCGCTGGACGGGACGCACCTATCCGTATGTGCTGCCGGGCAGGATTCGGCGTTGAGCAGTTCTCCCGGTTCCCTGTCGCCAGGTATCCTGCCTGGTGGCAGCGTTCTGATGTTTCAATACCGGACGCGAGAGAAGATGAAGCGTGAACTACTGAAACTGGTTTTGTGGTTGTGGCTGCTCGGGCTGAGCGCCATCTTTGCTACTGCTTTGTTGCACCTGGAGGGGCAGCACGCCGTCGCCGCCGGCAGCGTGCGCTTTGCCGCCCCTATCGCGGTCGGCGTCGGCGACTGCAGCAGTTGGGCCAATGCCTGTACATTGCAGCAGGCGCTGAGTGCAGCCGTCAGCGGCGATCAGGTCTGGGTTCAAGCCGGCGTCCATAAGCCAGGGCTAGTGCGCAACGACGCCTTTGCGCTCAAGACGGGCGTGACCATCTATGGCGGCTTCCCTGTGACGGCGACAGGATTTTTCACGGAACGTGCGCCCGCTCTGTTTGTCACGGTGCTGAGCGGCGATATTGACAACAACGATGCCGTCGATGCACGCGGGGTGGTGACGAACGCCACCGGCATTGTCGGCGCCAACAGCTACCACGTCGTCACGGCCAGCGGGGTTGACGCCACGGCGCGACTCGACGGCGTCACGGTTACGGGCGGGCAGGCGGACGCCCCGACCGAGCCGGACAACATCGGCGGCGGGCTGCGCAGCGTCAACGCCGACGCGGTTCTGGATAACGTCAGCTTGATGGGCAACCTGGCGCGGAGCGGCGGCGCCATCTTTGCGGACGCCGGGAGTGATCTCACTTTGCGCGGGCTGGTATTGATCGGCAACCGCGCTGTGGACGTGGGCGGCGGTGCACTGCACAGCCGCAACAGCTCACCATCGCTGACCAACGTCTTTCTGGGGCGCAACACTGCACCCTTCGGCGGTGCACTCTACAACGACGGCAGCGCACCAACAGTGGTCAATGCTGTTTTCAGCGGCAATCAGGCGACCAATGTCGGTGGCGCCATTCTCAACCAGAACGCCAGCAACTTGCGCCTGGTGAATGCCACCCTATATGCCAATGGCGCATTGATTCGCGGCGGTGGACTGTACAACCTCGGCAGCCAACCGACGCTGATCAATGTCATTCTATGGGGCAACACAGCGCCTCTGCAGGCGCAGGTCTCCGATGATCTCACCGCCACCACAACGATCACGACCAGCCTGGTGCAGGGTGGTTGGCCTGGCGTTGGCATCATCGATGCTGACCCGCGCTTTGTTGATGCCGACGGCGTCGACAATATCTCTGGCACCGCTGACGACGATCTACGTCTGCAGAGTACATCGCCAGCGCTCAACATTGGCGCCAACGCTGCGCTGCCTGGTGGCGTGACGACCGATCTGGCTGGTCAGCCGCGCATTGTGCAAGGTGCGGTGGATTTGGGCGCCTATGAATTTCAGTTGCCGGTGCAGCAGCTCAGGGTGGCTGGTCTGGGCACTGGCGTAGGTGAGGTGCTCAGTGCGCCGGGCGGCGTCAATTGTCTGATTGAAAGTGGCGTCGCCAGCGGCGATTGCACCGCCAGCTTCGTGGCCGGCGCAGTCATCACCCTGACGGCGACTGAAGATGTCGATTCGCGCTTTACGGGCTGGGCGGGTTGCGATGGTGTGAATGGTGGCGCGTGTAGTGTGACACTGAATGCCAATCGCAGCGTGACGGCAACCTTTCAAGCTTTGCGCACTCTCGGCGTGGGCGGCGCCGGCAGCGGTGTTGGTGTGGTGAACAGCGCGCCTTCCGGCATCGCCTGTACGCTCAACGCTGGCGCTCCTGCCGGAGATTGCAGCGAAGTCTTCGTCGACGGAACTCCGGTCACCTTGACTGCCACCGCAGCAGCCTCCTCCCAATTCACTGCCTGGAGCGGCTGTGACAGTGTGACCGGGACCGGCTGCACGGTGGCGATGACGGCCAATCGCTCTGTTGTGGCAACGTTCACCGCGCTGCGTACGCTGATAGTAAGCGGCGCTGGCGCCGGGGAAGGCGTCGTCACCAGCGCGCCGCCCGGCGTCGCCTGTACGCTGACGGCAGGCAGCGCAACGGGTGACTGCACGGAGCCGTACCTTGATGGCACAATCGTCACCCTCACGGCGACTGCTGCGGCAGGCTCCACTTTTGTCGGTTGGGGTGGCGCGTGCAGCGGCGTCAGTCCGGTGGTGACTGTGACGCTGGCCTTGATCAACAAGTCGTGTACGGCCAATTTTGCCCGCAACTCGCCTGCACAATTTGCGCTGACGATTACGGCGCAAGGGGATGGCTTCGGTGTAGTGAGCAGCACGCCAGCAGGCATCGACTGCACCGTCGCGCAAGGAGGGACAAGCGGCGACTGCGTCGCCAGCTTCGACATGGGCGCCGAAATCGTCCTGACGCCCGTGGCGGCGCCTGGTTCAGAGTTCACCGGCTGGCATGGGGACGCCGACTGCAGCGACGGCCGGGTCGTTCTGACTGAAGCACGTCAATGCAGCGCTCGCTTCAACCTGTCGCTGAGGAGTCTCTATCTACCGATGGTGCGACGTCAATAATGGCTGCGACGCAGTGGAAGTGGCGCTTCTCGAACCTGACGCAAACCTATGGTCTTGGTGACCAGGCAAGTGGCGGATAGGGCTTCCGCCAGGCTGCCTGGAGTCCCTTCGTGGCGAAATCAGGCGGTATGCGCGGCCTGATTTCGCTGCAGCGTATGCGTGGCTCTTGCCAACCAGAGATGGTAATCGCCCCGGCTCGCACACCATCCCGGAAGCCTCAGGCTTCCGGGATGGTGACTGTCACGATGCTCAGTTCCCGCAAGGCGCCACGTTGCGCCAGTTTGCCACCGTATCGCTCACGGTTTGCACACCGTTCGCACCATAGGCCAGGGTGAGCTGGCGGTTGGCGATCTCCTCACACGCGCCGCCCTTCTCTACGAAGTCCCACGAACCCAACGTGTACTTATATTCGATCTGTGTGCCTTCTAGACCGGTCAGCGTGATGGTGTAGCTGTTCGTCCCGACATTGGTCAGGCTGACGCCGCCGGGGTTCCACTGCGGCAGACCGCCATCCAGCCGATCCAGCGAACCCGCAATGTAGACAGTTGCCCCTGCCGGCGTCGTGCCCGGCGTCGTCACGTTGAAGGTCACCGTCACTGTGCGCAGCGCCGCCGTACCCGTAACTTCGTTGGAATCGCCGGAGCGGTTGAAAGAGGTGTCCACTGCGCGCACGACGTAGAAGTAAGTCTGATTCTCCTCGACTGCTGCATCGGTGTAGCTGGTTGCTGTCACCAGCGCCACCGTTGCGTAGGGGCCGCCCGCCGTGCTGCTGCGGCGCACCTCATAGCCGTACACTGCCACGTCGTCGCTGGCCGCGTCCCACGCCAGCTCGATGCCGGCGGGCGAGCCGCTCACCACGCGCAGGTTGGCGGGCGTCGACGGCGCGGTCGTGTCGCCGCTGGCGATGACGGTCAACTTGCCGGGATTCGCCGGCGGTGCGCCAGCTGCCACCGGGCCATTCAGGTCGGCGTAAAGCCAGGTGCGCCCGCCGTTGGTGCTGTAGCGATAGACATAATCGTAGACACCCACAGCGTCGGGCAGCAGACTGGCCATGAATTCGTCATTGTTGCCTGCATCGACATTGAAGGCAGCGTCGAGCCACTGCCAGCCGGCATCCGTCGCCGGGTTGCTGCCTGCTGGCCCATAGCCCAGCTGCGCCCAGAGCGTGGGCGTAGCGCCGGGCTGGCTGGTCACGCCGTCGATCCAGACTTGTCCGTATGCAGTCGGCGTGCGATTGACGGTGCTGATCGTGTGGTTCATCGTCGGCGGCCATTGCAGGTTCGCCCAACCGATTTGGTAGCTCGGCACGCCCGACGCTTCGTTCGATGCTGCGCCTTCGTTGCCCGCCGCGTCTACCGCTTTGACGACGTAGTAGACTGCTTGCGCGTTGGTCAGGCCTGTATCGATGAAGTTCGTGCTGGTCGTCTCGCCTGCCAGCACGTAGCCGCCGCCGCTCACCGGGCTGCGGTAGACGCGATAGCGGGCGGCGTCGGCGACGGCGCTCCAGGCCAGTGTGACCTGGCGGTCGCCAGCGCTGGCGGTCAGGTCGCTGGGCGCACCCGGCGCTACGATGTCCTGGTCGTGCCAGGGAATCAGGATCGCCGCGCTCATCGGTTGAAGCGTGACCGTGAGCACGCCGGCGACGGCGGTGTAATCCTGCGCACCCTTACGCGACGCACGGTTCAGCGCGTCGTAGAAGCAGGTTGCGTCGCCCAATTTGCCGCCCAGCGGGATTTGCAACGTCTGCGGCGTGCTGTTGCGGTTGATGGCCACGATGGCCGCTTCCTCCGGCGTGCGCATCAAGTAAGCCAGGGTGCGGTTGGCGTCGTCGGTGAGCAGGAAGCTCAGTTCGCCGTTGCGGAAGACTTCGTGCTGGCGACGCAAGCTCGTCAACGTGGCATAATGCCGCCAGAGGTCGGCGTTGCCGCCCGCACCACCGGGAATGCCGCCTTTGTTGGTTGTCGCGCTCACTTCGGCGGCAGCGGCGGCTACTTCTGCTTCGACACTCGTCGTGCTCTCATCCACCCCTGCGGCGCTCACCGTTGCGCTGGCGCCCTGCCACGGGAAGGTGCGGCGATCATCTGGGTCGTCGTCGCCGGTCAGTCCGACCTCGTCGCCGTAGTAGATCGTCGGCGCGCCAGGCGTCGTCATCTGCACCACGGCGGCCAGCATCAGGCGGCGGACGCCCTCGGCGACATTGGCGGCGTTGAACTCACGATCCTCACGGTTGCGGTTGCCCGGCGTCAGCGCCCACAGGATGCGCTGTGTGTCGTGGCTGCCCATCAGGTTGAGCATCGTGTAGTAGGACGCGTCTGGGTTATCCTCACGCACGGAGATCAGCTTTTCGGCGAAGAGGCTCGGCGGCTGGTCGCTCTGGCCGTCATCCGGGAAGCCTTTGTCGTCCACCTTGCCAAAGAAGCCGAGGATGGCGTTGCGGAAGCGGTAGTTCATAGCCGTGTCGGCGCTGTCGCCCAGGACTTTGGGCAGCACCTCGAACTTCTTCCACAGCTCGCCGATGATCGGCGCGTCTTCCTTCGTCGCTTTGACGGCAGCACGGAAAGCGGGCCAGAAGTCTGCCGGGAAGGAAGGATCGCCCATCACGTCCAGGCGCCAGCCGGCGGCGCCCATGTTGAGCCAGAAGCGCGCCACGGCGTGCGGGTCCGCGTAGATCAGCTTGCGCACGTCGGGGTTGTTCTTGTCGAGCACGGGCAGGCTGTCGAAGCCGAACCAGGCGTCGTAGGTCATCGTGTTCGGGCCGCTGGGGCCTGCACACGGACCACCCACCTGCGGTCGGAAGAAGAACCACGAGCGATAGGGCGAGTCAACGCTCTCACATGCACCGACTTCGCTGAAGTGGCCGTAGCGGTCAAAGTACGCACTGTCTGATGAGACGTGGTTGAAGACGCCGTCAAGCACGATGCGGATGCCGCGCTTTTCAGCCTGCTGCGCCAGTTGTTGAAATTCCTTGTTCGTGCCAAAGAATTTGTCGATCTGGTAGTAATCCTGCGTGTCGTAGGCGTGGTTGGAGCCGGCCTCGAAGATCGGGTTCAGGTAAAGCACGGTCACGCCAAGCGCCTGCAGGTAGGGCAGTCGCTGCATGATGCCGCGCAGGTCGCCGCCAAAGTAATCGCGACCGCGCGGCTGCTCGGTGCAAGGCTGCGCCGGGAATTGATAGCCGCGACAGAAGCCTTCGGGCAGCTCGCCCCAGCTTTTCACCATGATCTGGTCGAGCGGGTTGGTCGGGAAACTGTAGCGCGGTTCATTGCCCGTCGGGTTGTTGTTGGCGCGGCCATCGCGGAAGCGATCGGGGAAAATCTGATAGACGACAGCGTTCTGCAGCCAGGGAATCGGCTGGAAGTCTGGGTCGAAGACCGTGATGGCGTAGCCATTGTCGCGTAGGTTCGGTCGCGCCTCCCCCCAACCGCCGTTGCGGAAGTCGTCGTCATCGTAGTACGCGGTCGCCGTGCCATCCTGGACGATGAAGCGATAGTAAAGCGTCGTTGGGGCGCCAGGCGTGATCGCCGCCTGCCAGAAATCGCAGCGCTTGTCCGCCTGCGCCGGGTCGTAGCAGGAGACGCCGCTGGCCACGCGCGTCATGTCAAGGAAACTCTGGCTGTTGGCGGTGGTGTTCCAAACGCGCACGCGCACGCCGGTCACGTCGTTGGCGTAGGTGCGGAAACGCAACGTCACTGTGTCGCCAGGGTTGACCGCGCCAAAAGGCACGCGGTAGAGCGTATCGTGCGAGTTATGCCCCAGACCAAAATACTCGATGTTGTTGTCCGGGCCAGGCTCACTGCTGCGGAAGCTGATCGAGAGCACCTTGCTCGTCGCATCGAAGCTGAATGTGACGACGCCAGGGCCGGGCACTGTAAACGGGATGTTGGGGCCGTTCTGTGCACCACCCTGACCGTAATTCAAGTCCCAGCTTTCGTTGATGGCGACCTTGCCCTCATAGCTGCCCGCCGGAAGCTGGCTGGTGCTGAAGGTGTACGTGCCATCGCCGTCAGGGTCTTGCAGCCAGGAGCGCAGACAGTCAGGCTGCCAGTCGCCGCTACAGCCTAGCTCGCTCTGGAAGCTGCCCGGCACCGTGGCGATGATGCTGTTCTGGTTGTCGGTGATCCAGTTAGATTTGTGATCGTAATAGAACTTGACCGGGGTGGCGGCGGCAAGATTGAGCGGGATGTTGGCGCCGTTGCGTTGTGCGTTGGCGCCGTAGTTTTCATCCCAACTGTTGTTGAGCGCCACCTTGTACTCGTAGGCGCCCGCCGGTGTGGAGAAGCTCTGCTGCCAGACGTCGTCCTGGGCATCGAAGGTCAGATACGTGGCGGCGCAAGTTGGGTCCCAGTCGCCAGCGCAGCCCAGCTCGCTTTGCAGGCTGCCTACCAGGGTGACGCTGGTTGGGTTGGGTGTATTGGCCGCCGGTGAAATGGCCGTCACCGCGCCCGCGCCAGCCTGGATAGCCGGCAGGTAGACGCGGGGCGTGGCATCGGCGCCGGCTGGTTCTTGCTGCAGGCTTTGCGGCTGCGCCGGCGCAGCCAGGGTGGGCAGCGGCAACAAGGAAATCAGCAGG
>CZCA01000767.1_pt1 | contig 18013 bp, 16 predicted proteins | sample 591981 | NCBI WGS metagenome assembly CZCA01 (sample SAMEA3556810, study PRJEB10932) | anaerobic digester metagenome
GCTTTAGAACAATCTATATGTCACCTTTATCTTTACAAGCTATTGTACATTATTTAGATAACTCAAGAGGGCTTAAAGCAACAAAAAAGCAGCCGCTATGCGACTGCTGAAAAATATTTATTGGTCATTAACGTTCCTGTAATAAAATCATAAGCTTTATTACATTTGTCTTTTTAGTTGCAATTAAACAAGCTAACAGCTCAATTAATATAATTGTACATACCATTACCAATAGATTTATAGGTGTAATAGACGCCGTCATTGTCATTATGGTTTGACCAAGAAATTCATTTAAATACGGATTAACAGTAGCTTGCAGCACTATCAAGCTTATACCCAGTCCAAAAGCCAACGCTATAATACCCATTACTAAATACTCTGCAAATAATATTATAAAAATATTGCTTGAGCGGTACCCCAATGCCCTATACATAGCAATTTCGACTGTGCGGGATTTTATATGATTGTTTACAAAGGCACTAACTGCAACAAAAACCATTACAATGAGCAATGCAAACATTATCATAAGTATTACCGCCGCCACTTGATATGACGCCGTATCAAAGTTCAACTTATATGCTTTATGACAGTCTATCCCTTGATTAGAAATATTCTCAATCACGTCATCTGTATTACTATGATTATCAACCAGCACAGTAAATATACTCTTTTTTTCACCATCGTATTGTTCGTCATCTATAAAAGAATTATTATTTTCTAATTGAATTTTATCGTTCAAGCTTTTCATTTCCTGTTCTGGTATTATAATTTGTTTACCAGTAAACATAGGGTCTGAAAGGCTATATGTTCCTACAACAGTAACTGTATAATCATCGCCTTCTGTTAAAAAGGTCAGCTGTTTACCCACAAGGTCACTGCCATTTATATTTTTAAGCTTGCGCTGTGACTGGCTGTAGTCACGAATATTATCTGGCACAATAGCCACATTACGTTCATCATCACGAAATAATCTGCCATCTACAATTAGTGGTGCTGCCTCATGTACTAAGCTGCACATTGTGTATTCACTTTCTAAAGTACCAGTAATGTCGCTAACGCTCATACTATCCAGATATGTATATACGTCTTGAACGTGGTGGGTATCGTTTACTTTTTTAATAGCTGTATCAACGGTACTGCTTGGTATTTCCACATTAAACATCCTGTTATATAAATGGTTGTTTAGCTTGTTTTCCACATTATCGCAAAATGGCAACATCACCGATACTGTAACAGTTGTTAACACTACCGCAAAAGCTAAAAACACTAAAAAGAAAATATTTTTTCCAACATTCCTTTTTATGGAGGATTTTACAAGTAAATTTAAACTGCTTATTTTCATTTTAACCTTCCTTTAACACGCCATCTTTCATTGTATATAGCGTATCAGCATACTCTTTTGCAAGGTCATTATGACTTACCACCAACACGCCCTTACCCTCTGTGGAAAGCTGTTTTAACAGGTCGAATACAGATTTTTCATTTTGACTGTCTAAGTTACCTGTTGGTTCATCCGCCAAAATAAAATCAGGATCATTTGCTAATGAACGTGCAATAGCTACACGTTGTTGTTCACCACCTGAAAGCTCACCAGGGTAATGTGTGCTGCGCTCACTTAAACCAACCCTATCAATTAGCTCCTTAGCACGCTTTTCCATTTGTGATTTAGAGGTGAACTCGGGATTAATAAACATTGGCATCATAACGTTTTCATATGCCCTCATATTTGGATTAAGATGAAATGACTGAAAAACAAATCCCAGTGTTTTCATACGAATTTTCGCCAGCTCATTTTTACTTAAGCTTTCTGTATTGCTGCCATTAATTATTACTTTACCTGTTGTAGCTGAATCAAGCAAACCAGTTATTTGTAAAAATGTGCTTTTTCCTGAACCTGATTGTCCCATAATAACCTTAAACTCGTTAGGTAATATTGTAAAGCTAACATCATTTAGTGCTGTTACAGTGCTTCCATACTGTTTTGTTATATTTTTTAAAGTAATACTTTTATTATTTGCCATTTATGTTATCCCTCCATAGCATTTTTCGGTTCTGTTTTTGTAATATGCCCAACCATAATAAGTAAACAAAGTACCGGAACTATTACAGCTATTGCCAATGCAATCAACGCAAACATAATGAACATTTGTGGCTGTATCACATAGCTACGCATTATATATTCGGCATTATTCAGGTAAAAGTCCACACCTAAAACTAACACCCCTGAAATAGCAGTGCCAATTAAATATGCTTTTAAGGAGTTTCGCAGCTGCTCTGCAAGCATAGCAAAAAATATGTTTTTATTGGTGTAGCCCACCGCTTTTAATAAGCCCATTTCATTTTTACGCTCCAGCATATTGCCAGACACAGCTAAAAACATATTTATAATCATAAGCAATATTATAGAAAATGTTAAAAATGTACCAGCACCGCTAAAAATAGAACCCATTAACAAGGTAGATGTGCCTAAATAAAACACACATTCTACGTCATAATTCACCTGCAGGTTGTCAAGCTCTTTATATATTGAATTTACATTACTGTAATTATCTGCTAATACAGTATAAAAGGTTTTACTGGTATCCTTGGCATTGGCTTCTAACAACTTTTTACTTCTATCACCATCGTCAGCGGCGTCTAATGCTTTTTGCAAAATCGCATTGGATGTATCGTCGGACACCCACACACGTCGAGAACCACCACTAGTGGTCATGTTATTTTCATATACACCAACAACCTTTAGCTGAAAATTGGTTTGTCCTAACTTAACCATATCAAATAAATATGAATCATCATCCCCATAAGCAGTAACAGGTAATTCATCGTAGGTTGTCATATCAATGGTTTTGCCAATATAGTTTCTTCCATCCTCATATTCATTGTCATTACTCTCAATAACTGTGTCTTCGTCAGCTGGTTTTTCCCTGTAAGGAGAAAAATAACGAGGTAACAGACAGCTGAAGGTTGGGGTGCTGTCTAAGGTTTCACCTGCAATAACCTTCTTTTTTTCTGATGCAAACAGTGTTCGAAGCTCTAAGCTTCTGGGTGATTCCTCCTCCTCACTTATATGTATAATTCCATTACAAAATACATATCCTAAACCATTCTGCTTATCCACAGATTCAACATGGGGCAGCTGTGATATGGTTGTTAACAGCTCCTCCCTTAGCGGTACATCTGAGGAGGAGTATATATAAAATCTACGTGCCTGATCCTCCGTTTTAGCTGCGTCCATGCTTGTCATAACCACACTGGAAAAGCTGCCAATAACAATAAGACATATGGCAGAAAACAGCATAAGATAAAATACAACGCCACTTTTTTTACTTCGTCTTATATTAACCCTTGCTAAATAGTTATAATAAGAAAATTTCATTTTATCTCTCCGTTTCATCCTCCCAGTGCGATAACTGCACTGGGAGTGAAATTTTATTGTTATCCTCTATAAGCCCCTGTACTGCCTGTCAGCTAAGATACAAGAAACATATACTCGTAAACCGTTATCTAAGGAACGATAGCAATGCTGATTGCTACTGCCACCAGGCACCCAACCATAGTCCACAGACTGGTGGCTTGAGCTACCCCTAGTAAACACTCGACTTTTCTTTCCATAATGGTAGTCCTTGTATCTTGCATAACATTGTACTTCACAGGAACTCTTCCCGTTAAATATAGTTGGGTAGGACGAAAAGGAGTCCCTATTATAGTAGTCATAATTAGAGTTTGTTGGACAGCTTATTGCTGTTAAGTCACGATAACAACCAAGCTCCATTTTTTTATCACCGTAATTAATATAATAAGCACCAGCAGTAATTGCACAGCCTACTATAATTGTACTAGCTATCAAGCAAGAGCAAACAATTTTTTTAAGAACACTTTTCTGCTTTTTTTCTTTATTCATTTTTATATTTCACCTTTCAAATTATTATTATGTAATCGATTACTGACATATAATAACATCTATACATATATTTGTCAATATAAGTATTAATTTAATGAAAAATATTATTTTATTTTTAGCAACTAACCTAAATTACATATATACATAATTATTATATGAAGTAATATGTACGCCAGAGAGCTGTTGTTTGTTATGATAATAGCATTGTATGGTAAAAGCATATATAGTTTATCTGTGGTTGTATTTAAGATTTATTATTACCCACCCATAAAGGTGTAAGTAATTTTGAAAAAGCAAAGCAACTACATAACCAATATAAAGTAAAAAAGCGATAATCACCTAAGCAAAAGGCTGATTACCGCTTTATATTTTATTAATTTGTCACAAATATAAATACATAAATATATTATTTGCATATTTATGTTAACTATTATGCTTTTACAGCCCATCTTAGCTTGGCAGATCTAGCACGACTGTTCATATTACATTCCTCTGCTGATGGTCTAATAACATCATTTGCAATTTCTTTATATATTCCTTCACGGTACATGGTTTTAAAGGCTTTCTTTACCAATCTGTCCTCACCCGAATGAAAGGTTAGTATTGCTACACGACCACCGCTGACAAGCACATTTGGAAGTTTTTCTAGAAATGTATACAGCACCTCAAATTCACTGTTAACATCTATTCTTAGTGCCTGAAAAGTCCTTTGACATGATTTTTTAATAATATCCTTACGTTTATCAGCTGGCAAAAACGCAAGTGCATCAGTGATAATCTGTCGCAGCTGTGTGGTGGTGGACACATCCCCACCGCTGTAAATACTCTTCATAATAGCCCTTGAGATTTCCTCTGCATACGGTTCATCAGAATTTTCCACAAGCATTCCCTGTAACTCTGCCTGTGTAACATCCCTTAAACGTTGTGCTGCAGACACGCCCTTTTGTGGATTCAACCGCAAATCTAGCGGTCCATCTTTTTTGTAGGTAAAACCTCTGTCTGGATTATCAATTTGCATAGATGATACACCTAGGTCAGCTAAAACAAAATCAAATTTACCTACCTCCTCACAAACCTTATCAATCTTGGCAAAATTAATATGCTTGATAGTCAAAACATCCTCACCATATCCCAGCTTTTCTAAGCGTTCACGAGTTTTGACCAGTTCTATAGGGTCTACATCCAAAGAATATAAATGCCCTTTGTGATTCAAGCATTTTAACATTTCGTGTGTATGACCACCATATCCCAAGGTAGCATCTAAGCCTTTTTGCCCTGGCCTTATCTGCAAAAAATCCAATATTTCCTTTACACATATTGAAATATGCATACCAGCAGGCGTATGACCCTTTTGGATAATCTTTGCTACGGTATCGCCATATTTTTCGGGATTAAGCTCTTTGTATTTTTCTTTATAGTTTTTGGGGTGTGTTCCCTTGTATCTTGGACGACGCTTATGCTGCTCTTGATTTTCCATGTACTTCATCTCACTTTATAATTATTATACATTACGTTTATAATGCGAAAAGGGCAATAATATATTTACTCCTGTTTTTGTGCCTGTATTTTATCAGCTAAATCATTAAGATATACCCATCTGTCAGTCTTTTGTTCTAACTCTGCCTCTAATTTTTCTTTTTGCTCCATCATAGCCTGTAAACGCACATAATCGCTGACAGCCGCCGTAATTTCAGCTGAACAGGCATCTATATCAGCCTCCAGCTTAGCTATATCATCATCAATGGAATCGAACTCACGCTGTTCATTAAATGAAAGCTTCAAAGTTTTCTGCTTATTAGCTTGTCTGCATTTTTCTACAGAATTATCCTTAGCAGAAACGGCGTTATCCCTTTGTACATTAGGCTTAGCAGTTTTTTGTTTTTCAAAATAGTCTGTGTAATTGCCAATATAGGAATTAATGCTTCCATATTCTGTAACTTCAAAAATTGAAGTAGCTACCTTGTCTAAAAAATAACGGTCATGGGATACCGCCATAACAGCACCTGGGAAGGATTCTAAATAATCCTCTAAAATTGTCAATGTTTCTATATCCAAATCATTGGTAGGCTCGTCCAACAGTAAAATATTAGGTGCAGACATTAAAATGCTTAACAGATACAATCGTCTTCTCTCACCACCACTTAATCTGTCGATAGTCGTGTACTGTAAATCAGAGTTAAACAAAAACCGTTCCAGCATTTGTGATGCGGAAAAAGTCCCCTCTGAGGTCTTTATTTCGCTTGATATATCTGTGATATAATCATAAACACGCTTGCCATAATCAAGCTCCCCACACTCCTGCATAAAATAACCGATATTTACGGTTGAACCAACCTGTACTGTGCCAAGGTCTGGTAATATCTGCCCTGTAATTATATTTAACAACGTAGATTTTCCTGCACCATTTCTACCAACTATACCAATACGGTCAGTCCTAGAAATCATATATGAAAAATCATTAAGCACTGTATGACCATCAAAGGCTTTAGTAACATTATGAAGTTCTATAATTTTTCGTCCTAGACGGCTGGATATTGTAGACATCTGAACAGTATCATTTTCAACAGGTGCCGTTTTGTCTTTTAATGTTTCATATCGTTGAATACGTTCTCGGCTTTTAGTACCACGAGCTTTCGCTCCACGCATTATCCACTGATATTCTCTTCGTAAAACAGACTGGCGTTTTCGCTCGCTTGCCTGTTCCATCTCTCCACGTTCTGCCTTTAGCTCAAGATATTTAGAGTAGTTAGCCTCGTAGGAGTACAGCTTACTGTTGGACAGCTCTACAATGTGATTGGTGACACGTTCCAAAAAATAGCGGTCATGTGTAACCATAATTAAGCCACCATTAAAACGTGTTAAATACTGTTCCAGCCAACACACCATTTCGCTGTCTAAATGGTTAGTAGGCTCGTCCAGTATCAATATATCCGCCTGCTGTATTAGTGTAGCGGCTAACGCCACACGCTTTCGCTGCCCCCCAGATAATACTCCTATTTTAGTATCAAAATTTGTAATGCCCAGCTTGTTCAGCATAGATTTTGCCTTGTAGCTGTTTTCTTCACGAAAATCTGCTGATAAATCGGTAAACACCTGCTCTAAAATTGTTGCTTCACTATCCATGTCTGGATTTTGTGGTAAATATGCTGTCTTCACATTGGGATTACTGCATATCGAACCCTCATCAGAGGCCTCTAACTTTGCAAGAATTTTTAATAATGTACTTTTTCCTGTGCCATTAATACCGATTATTCCTATACGGTCCTTCTCATTTAGATACAGTGAAACATCACTTAGCAGTTGCTTCATTCCGTAATTTTTTGATATATGTTCCGCCGATAGTAGCATAGATTTCTCCTTATTATAAAAATTAATTGATATAAATTGCTGTTAAAATATCTTCCTTATCATATTATACCAATTATAATAGGTGCATATAAAACACAAAACCTGTTGCCATCATATTATCAAGGAAAGGTTATGTTTTCAAGCATATTATACACCGAAACAGTAATAAATGCCACCATAAAAGACGGATAAGCTTTTATAAAAGCTTATCCGTTATAATGTAAATTTAAAACTTTCAATTTTGCGTTCACCACAGCATTTAATATTTAATATATCTGGCTAATATCTACACATTAAATATCTGGTTATCTATGTCATGAACTGTAATTGTTTTCAATATTTCTTTACAGCTATCATCCATACGTTCTACAATTTTTTCCATGACTTCTGCCATACCAGAAGCAATCAAGCATTCCATATCAGGGTTGCCGGATTTCCAAGAAGTAGAAACCACCGTATCATCAACTGCATTAAATATTTGATGTAAAGTAACCTCCTTTGGATTAAGGCAAAAAGCATACCCACCCTGTATAGAGCCTTCTTTTGTTTCTATTAAATTGGCTTTTTTTAACTTTGCCATTACTTTTCTAATACGAGCGGGGTTTGTACACACATTTTCTGCTATTGCCTCACTTGTCATTTTTTTTGACTTATGATTTAAAAAAACTATTGCATGGACAGCTACAATAAACTCACCTGTCATCTTTTTCACATCCAGAACATTTTTTATATACAGAATTATTTTGTATAGCCTTGTGGGGACATGCTTTTTTACAAGCTCCACAGCGAATACATTCTATACTATTTGGCGTTTCATAAACCTTTATATCCATATTACATACCTTTTGACATTTTCCACATTTTGTACATTTTGCAGCATCAACCTTATAACGATACAATGAAATAGGATTAAAAAGTCCATATATCCCCCCTAGGGGACAAAGATAACGACAAAACGGACGGTAAACAAGGATTGACAGAAGAATAATTATGCCTAAAATCAACAATTTCCATGCATATAGCCACCCTATTATAGAACGTATATTTTCATTGAGCAATACTAATGGCACGCCAGCAGATAATGTTCCCGAGGGACATATATATTCACAAAACCAGGGCTTACCTTGACCTATAATATCAACAGCAAACATTGGAAGCAATAATACAAATACTACTAAAATAACGTACTTTAACCATTTTAATACTTTATCACCAGGCAGTTTTTTCAGCTTCTTTATAAAAGGTATTTTATAAAGAAGGTCCTGTATTAGTCCAAATGGGCAAAGCCATCCACACACAAGCCTTCCACACAACGCACCTACTATCATCAAAAAACCCAGAACATAAAATGCGAACTTATAATTTCTACTGCCTAAAACCGCCTGCAGTGAACCTATGGGACATGAACCTAATGCACCAGGGCATGAGTAACAATTTAGCCCCGGCACACAAACAGCTTTTGAAGGACCTTTAAAGATATTACCCTCAACATATCCGTTTATGTAGCTATTTGTAATAGCGGTAAAGCCAACTTGGACTATTAAACGTATATGAGCTTTTATCTTTTTTAATAATTTAACCAATGCCAATACACTCCAAGCATATATTAATTGCTTTTTGTAAAACGATATGGACTTCATTACGATAAACTCCAATAATAACAAAGACTACACCAACGCATAAAATTCCAGTGGCAAAAATATTTTTTCTTTTTTCAGTCATTTTACTGCTCCAATAATTCGTCAATTATTTTTTGCCATTCTACCTTTGAACGTGATCCAATATAGCTTTTGCCAACCTGATAACCGTTCTCATCTATAAAAATAGTTTCAGGAACAGATGACACCTTATTGAGCTTGGCTTTTATTAAGCTGGTAGAAGGCATAAGATGAACGTAATCTGCACCAGTTTTATCTATAATTTCTTTAGCGGTATCCATCCCACTATTGGAAATATTTCCGTTTTGGTCTACTATGTCCACAGGTATTCCTACAATTTGAAATTTCTCATTATCGTATTGTTTATTTAGCTCTGCTAAATCTGGCATTTCGTTAATACAAGGACCACAAAAGGTAGCCCAAATATTAACCATAGTTAGCTTTGATTTTGTAAAAACAGATTGATCAAAAGGATTGTTGTTAATATCAACTGTTTCAAAATCTCCTAAAATCGCATTTTTACTTTTTTCGGAAGCAACGCTAGAATTCTGGGTTATGGTGCTATTAGTCATACTGTTGTTATTATCGTTAACGATCCCATTAGTACTGTTAGAACAAGCCGATAACAAGCATACTATTATTGTAGCAGAAACCACCGTAAAAATATATCCCTTTTTCATAATAAAAACTCCTTTATTCGTTATTAAATCACTGGATAAATTATGGACGCCATTTATATAATGTTTTAACATATAAGATACTGGCTTAAATTCTTCCAGTAACTGTAATTATATTAGTTACAGTAGCAATTGTCAATAGCTTTTTATAAAAATATCAATTTACACACACTTAATTTAAGTGGAATAAACGCTGTTATATTTACAGACAGAGTAGCAGTGACACGCCCCGTACAAAAAGGCATACACAAGATATTGCTAAAAAATACGGCGTCACCTATGAATCGCTATTATAAGGTAAAGAAATAATTAAATCTTTTTGAATAAATAATAAAAGCTGTGTAAAAAATATTTCTGAGGTGATAATCTTGGGACAAGTCAATAATACCAATATGCCCCTAGGACTTGGCATGGCGTTAGCACAAAATGAAAAAGCACTGGAAAGCTTCGCCAATCTATCTGATAGTGAAAAACAAAATATCATTAACAGAACTCGCACAGTAACATCCAAAAAAGAAATGCAACAGCTTGTTGCATCTATTAGCGACAAACAGGCATTTTAAATGCACTTAGTCTAAATTCTATTTCATACAATGGATTTATACTAATTAAATTAATAGAAATTGTATTTTGTATAGTTCATAATATTTATATCCAGTAGCCTAAAAAATTAACAGGACATTGGGTAATCGTATCCCAATGTCCTGTTTTTAAGGTATTATCCCATGCACGCTTAATTGTGGTTATGGCTGTTATCCTCCTCATTTTGAAGGCCAGCATCATAATCAGTGGTTTTTAATAATTTTACCAAATGAATAACCTCAGAGCTGAACAAAATACATAACAAGAAAATGAATATCAGCAACCCCCACGGGGTGATAAAAATATTATACACCTCATTAATAAAAGGTATTTTAGTAATCATTTTACCCAATAGCTGATCTTGCGTTATTTCTGGGTCGTTTATTGCCCCTGATACTATGCCCTTTGTCTGTATGTGATATACACCCTGGGTTTCATAAGGAGCAGATACCACCTGATGAGTAATAACCTTTCCCGCTAGCTCTCCTTTTGTACCGTTATAGGTTACTATGTCTCCTATCTGTAAGGTTTCAGGAGGTACCTGTTTACATAGAATTATGTCGCCAATTTCCAATGCTGGCATCATACTGCCTGATGACACACGAAAAAAGCTAAAACCTAATATATTTGGTGTTGCGTTTGTAACTCGTTGAAAAAAAGTAAAGGCAACAATTGCTACTAAAAAAACAATTATAGTTACACACACAACATTTTTTAATACCTTCAATACATTTTTAACCGTTGCCAATACACGTTGCTCCTTTAGCTGTAAATTAAATAGAAATTATTAAACGAAGCCAATACATTCTCTTTAGATGTATTGCTAACAAACCATGTAATCTCCTTAGTATCACCAGCCGGAATATTCATATTAATAGCTACTGGTATGTCTACTAACCCATTATAAGCTTTATTTGTTTTAGTTGGTGATGTAACAACCACCGTTAAATCACTGGTAAAATTGCAATTCATATACATAGAGATATTGGTATCAGCCTTGTCGTTATTTGTGACAGCTGTTTTAAAGTAAATCCTTTGCTCTGATGTCACATTATAGTTTTCTAATGAAGTAACGCTTTGCTGGGCATAAACAATTTGCCCGTTAATTTCTGTTCCATAATATGTTTCAGCGGTACAGCCTTCGCTTCTGATACCCATAGTTTTAGATAGCTCCATAGCGTTACCGCTGTTAGCTGTTTGGCGTGTAAACCATGAAAAGCTAATGGACACAGTACACATTAAACAAACTACAATAATGATAATAGGTTTAATAATAGAAAATGTTTTTCTCATGGCTTCACCGCCCTTCAATTTAATAAAATTACGACACCGTGACAACAGCATACGCTGTACTTCTGTCAGAAGCTATGTATCCATCATCAGCCTTGGCATAAATTTTATAAGAGCCTGTAACGGCAGGAGTCCACATAGAGTCTATCCACGTACCATCCTCCAGATAATATGTAATATTTGAGCTTGCTAATCCACAGCCATATAAGCTACCGCGGTTTTGTCCGCTGGCAGACAATTGAACTGATTGTCCCAAGGATATAGCTTTATTTGTTGAGCCACTAGCCAGCACTGAGGTAGGAGCTGTTTGCTTGTCTAATATATTACCTGTGCTGGTTTTACCCACCTCTGCTGAATTATCTGAAAGCAGGAAATACACTTTTCCGGTGGCTGGTGTAATTGCTAAGCCATTGCTTGGAAAATAATTTGCCCTGTTGGCATTTACCCATTGTAAATTTCTAGCTGTATTATATAAATCGGCATAATACATATTATAGTTCACACCTGAATAATCGTAATTTTTAATTATCTGTTTATCTGAAACACTAACAAAACTGTTAGCAGCCTCCCAATGGTTTACCTCCTGCAGCCAGCTGTCACCCCAAGAGGCTGGTATACCTATATAAACTCTAGACTTATCATCTTCAACAGCCAACGGTACACGCCAAACAGATAATTGACATGTTACAGTATTAAATAATAATCTAAACTGTCCACCAGACCTGTAACTGGTTTTTAGCGTTATATTACCAGTTCCAGCACTAAGCGTTTGTAATGAAGTAATATCTGTAATAGCGGTATTTGAACCGTAAAAATCGCCATCACTGCTTTTGATTTTAAATGTCACATCACCATTTGAATTAGTTATTAAATTATATGCAACAGTATTGCTGGCATTGATTTCTGTCATTTCAATGTCACCACTGCCTAAACCGCTAACATACCATTGAATATTCTCAGGAGCTGACCCCCACTGTCCGATACTGTTGCTAACTATATAATACGCTGTTTCGTTGCCTTTGTCACCTGCATTCCATGTAATAGGCGAACCGCCGCTGTTAGGGGTATAAACAAAGTTGATATTTGTAATATTGCTTAACACATTGTTAGCTGTCCATGTATATGTGCTGCTGTCATAGGTCATATCAACATACACATTGGTATCATCGGCATTAACAAGCTTTAAAGTACCACTGGCTATTAAATTATGATTCTTTGAGGAATCAACAGCGCTAATTGTTGAAAATGTCACTGCCCCCCATGTACCTGTTTTAGAACCAGTCAATGTATATGTACTGTCTGTAGGCTGCTTTTCATCATTAGCACCACATGAAAAGTTAGCAGATGAAAAGTTAATTTTAGAGGTATCCTTAGGAACATATGTAGACCATGTATGTTCCGATGTCCTTCTCATAACATAGGCTTGGTCGCTGTATGATTTATTGGTTACAGTTACATTGTTACTGCCTGCTAAATCCGTATAGCTGTCATTCATGGTTACCTGTGTCAATTCATCTTCAACGCTGGTACCCCACATACCAAAGCCTATTGGTTCACTGACAGATTTCTTATCACCATAAGCTATGTAGGTGTCTGTTTTTGAGCTTAATCTGCTATTTGTCAGCCAATAGTTCCAGCACTTAATACCATTATACGCTGTGGAAATATCACCGCTTGTATCATAGGCACCTGCACAGCGATAGAATATTAAGTTTTTTGCACCTACTGGCACATCAACAGCTGTCCATGTTTTTGTACTGTCATTATAAGTCATCTGATAATGTGAACCCGTTGTTTTATTTGTAACCCACATTGTAGCATCATCATTAATCGTCCAATGCTCTGTTAAAGCGTCATTTGTCATATCTATAAAGCTTACACTATCTTTTTTACTCCATGATGATGCTAGCTTCATCTTAACAGAAACGCTAGAACCTGCAAAATCTGATTTTATATAGTTTTCATCCTTATTTTCTAACCATAATGTTATTTGTATTTTTTTAGTGGTCTTGGAGGCTATTGAAATTATCTTATTTTCGCTATTAGCCTTGCTATACACATAATCAGAGAACCTTCTGCAATTTTGTGTTGCAGTACCCCCAGAAGTATTGATAACAGCCTGTGTTGCTGCACCGTCATTAGAATAAATACTGGTAGTACCATCAACAGTGACAGCCACCCTAAAAGCTTTTTGAACATTTGTAACAGTATTACTATCCTTTGATGCAGTAAATGTTGGTACTGCATCAAACCAAAAATCTGTATCATCAGTATCTGCAGTTAGGTAAAACTCCATTGTCACATAGCTTACATTTTTATCACTGCTGGTACCCTGTCGGTAATAGCTGTCTGACACTGGAAAATAAAAGGCTTCAGCATCTGCTGACGATACAGGTGCCAACATAAAGCCACTGGTTTCATCAAAATACTTCCCCAAATCCACAGTGCTGTTATAGCTGTCCCCATCGCCAATACCTATTTTTGTACCCTGCAGTGACTGTGTATTTAAATTAACTCCTGTAACATTTAATGATGATGAGCTTTCTATCCAGCAGTATGTCATTGTCAACATCATAAGCATAATACCAAAGAGTGCTACAACATTTAAAACTACGCTGGTCTTTGAAACTGCATTTACCTTTCTCATTGTAGCACCCCCTTTCATTTATTACTGCGGTTGCTCCACCCATGGTGTAACGTAATAATGGCCGCTACCATCCATTGCATCTGATAGATATATTCCCAGCTTATTGTTAGAGCCTATTGTACCATAATAATCTGATAAATTTATATCAACTGTCTGCTTATCATTACAGCTAATAATGAATTTTGAATCCCTTGGAATTGTAAAGCCGTAATAGCTTTCACCATATGTGTTTGTACCTGCATAACTCATATTGTCACCATGCCACCCTACTAGCTTATTATTGGTTTTATATATACTATCATAATAGTATATATAAATGTTACCGCTCCAAGCTTTGTTATTAGTAAAGTAAACTGTAACCTCTGGATAGCCATCATTTTTCCAATATCCTACACATGGACCTTTTGTATCATTGGTATTAGTACTGCCATGTGTAGCATAATACGTTCTATTTGCTAGGTCTGAGGTTTTTCTAGATTCTATATTTGTCATATCTGGAGTCCAATAGTTCCAACATATTGTCTGATCTAAAGGATCATACCTGTTAAATTGAAAATCACTAACAGCCTCTGGCACATAGGCAATCCATGTGTGGTCAGCACTGTATGACGCTGACTGTGTCATAGGATAATATAGTTTGTTTGTTTTGTCGTATATTAATATTTTTGCGTTATCAGCTGTTAACCAATTAACAGGAGGGCTGTTTTGGTCTGTTTGAGCGGTATCATCCACAAACCTATATTCTATTACATTATCCCATGTGCTGGTAAACTTAACATTAATGTTAAAGTTATTGTTAGCGTACATATCACTAAATTCTTCGTCTGTACCCTCTAGCCATACCGTTAGGGTAACGTTTTTAACCTCACCAACATCTAAATGGCACAGCACACCATTACCTCTAATGTAATTATATATAGACTGGCTTGTTTGTGTAACGCAGTTAGCTCTACCCTGTGTTGAAATATAACTAATTGCGTTTGATGTCCTCTCGTATTGTAGCAATAGTCCTGGTGAAACCACAATAGGAGCTGTACCATCATTAAAGTTAAATGCCATTCTAATAGAGTTGGCTGTTACACCTGATGTTAATACTGCATATGTTTTTCCTGCATCTAAAAAGACATCCGCCTCGCCAGCGGCAGCTCTCAATGAAAAATCCAGGCTTAAATACCGAGTGTTAACATCGTTAGCTGTACCTTCTCTAAAAATCATATCATTTGTACCTGTGTTTGTACCCGTTCCAGTAGTAGGAAAATAAATATTTCTGCCGTCTACGCTAGAGGCCTCAGAAAGCTTAAAATCATTTACATTAATATGATTATTTATATCCAGCTTACCAGAATAATCATCGCCAAAGTTTAGGCTAAGCCCAGAATCTGCATCTATTGTCAAGGCACTGGTTGACAGCTGTCCTGTATCACGATAACAAAACCAGCTGTAGGATACAAAAACAATCAGCACCAAGGACAACAGCAATGATATAACGGATAGCAGTATTCCTTTTACCTTGCTGTTACTGGTTAAAAATCTTCCACTATTCATATATATCACCTTCTGTTTTTACCCTTAATACTGCCATGTTAAGCTGATTTATTCGCCATGAATTTTAAATTAATATTAAACACACCGCCTGACAAGGCTCTGCGAGCCTCTGTATCACAACCATCCACCCAAACATTTATGGTAAAGCTACTATAATAGTAACCATCGTCTGCCACTGTTCCATCTAATTCTGTAATAAAGCTATCTGTACCCAGCTGGTATTTGCCTGTACCTCCATTATATACAGAAGCAACAGCATTATCATAGGTATAGAAATTTTTATTAATATCATAGTATTGATGAATATACGTGTCACCCTGAGCTATGTTATCATACACTTCCCAATGAGCCTGTGAAGTGTCTAAGTACAGCTCTGGGTGCGGTATCCAAATAAGCTTTACGTTGTTGGATTTATCCAATACAGAGAGCCTAGCAGCACCAACAATACAATCCTTTGAAAAGTTGCCATAGGAGCTGGGATTATAATTAGACTGTTCTGTTCCCGCATCCCATCGTAAAACTGGAGATTTTGGATCTAAAGTGCTGTCATCCCTTAAGTAAATTTTTAACTGTTGTTTTGATCTAACATATAATTTTAATGAAATATACGCCGTATTTTCCTGTGCCGTCTGCCAATCCTTATTGGTATTTGGTACTGCCACGCCGCTGGCGTTAATAATCAGCTGTGGTCTAATAAATGTCTTTCCGTCACTGGTTACATCTATCAGCGAAAGTCCGCTAAATTCTTTTTTTAAGATATTGCTATTGTAATTTACGCCATCTAAGGAAAGCTCCATGTTATCTGGTGTTTCAGCTGTAATGCTAATACCATCTGCATCTACTGTTTTATTATTGCTGAACCATGTCCATGTTGCCACAATTAAAAGCAAAGCGGTAACAAAGACAAGTATTAAATTTTTTAATAGCAAATGTCTTCTAACCTTTATCACCCTGCTCTTTTCCATAACAATCACTCTCTGTAGTAATAAATACCTATTGTGGACACGCCTTTTTGTATAGCTGTTGACTGTCCTGATTTTACAATCTCCACCTGTTTAAAGGACAACTTATTTTTTAAAGCATCTGCATATGTATTAGCCAGCTGATTATTGGCACTGCAGCAGGTTATCACGGCCATATGGCTGTTAGTATGCGGTAACCATGTAGAAACATCATCAACCTCTTTTTCCATATTATCTACAGCCTTATATTTTTTCAACACCTTACCTTGACCTTGATAAAAAGTATTAACTATAACAGATTTTTTGTTTTTCACAATAAATATGGTTTCTATTTCATCTTGCTTTTTCCTTGCCAGCTTCGCCACATCATTAATGAACCCGTCTTTAAACAATGATACCATATAATTAGCCTGTAATTCAGTAAAACCACATACAAGGTCTGCGTTGTACAAGGATATAACCTTATCTGTATCACCTTTAGTAAGCCTTTTAGCCTTAGCCACCTGTTCTGACGCTTCCTTTTTAGCAAGCCTGACAATAGCACTGGCTTGCTTTTCAGCCGCTTTTATCTTCTTATCTGCCTGTGCTTGTATAGCTTTAGAGTTATGCTTTAGCTCAACTGCAATATTCCGTTGCAGCTTTTGTTTTTCGTTTTCAAACCTAGCCTTAGCATTTTGTAAAGCTTTTTCATGAGAACTATTGATTATTGCAGCTTTTTCATTAAAGGATTTTTCCTGATTTGCTAATGCTACTGCCCCATCCTGCTTTTCCTTTTCCAGCTCCTTATCCTTTTGCAATAATTGCAGCTGCTGTGAGTCCTTTAAAGCCCTTAAAGCTTTTTCGTGTTCAATGTTATTATCAATTATTTGCTGTTTAAGCCTTTCCTGCTCCTGCTGTGTATCCGTTAACAGCTCTTTGTGCTGTGTAATAGCGGTTGTTAACTGGGAATTTGTTTTTAAAAGCTCCGAGGCTTGCTTTGTTTTTTGCTCTAAGATAGTTTTTTGCTCATTAATTTGAGAATTTAGTGTAGCAATCGTATTTGTATTGTTGTTAATGATAGTGTTTAGCTGTGTTATTTGTGTTAAACAATCAGAATTTTTTTGTTCAACACCCTTTATTTTTTGTAACAGCTGATTGTTTTCTGTTTCATATTGTTCTATCTGCTGTTTCTTCTGGTTAACATCATGTGATAAGTCTGCTATACTGGTTTTTTGCTGCTCAATAGTATTTTCGTGCTTCAATACGTCAGCTTGCAGCTGGGCTATCTGGTCTTTATTTTTCTGCAAAAGCTCCTGATTATAGGCTATTGATGCCTTCATTTCTTTTGCACGCACTTCCAAGTTGTTTATTAAAAGCTTTTGATGGTCAACAGCACCATTTAATTCCTTTATCTGCTTTTCACG
>CZCA01003865.1_pt1 | contig 17913 bp, 17 predicted proteins | sample 591981 | NCBI WGS metagenome assembly CZCA01 (sample SAMEA3556810, study PRJEB10932) | anaerobic digester metagenome
CGCGCGCCCGCCCGCGCTGAGCGCCCGCCTGCCCGTGCTGCCGAGCCGGTCGTCGGCGAAGTCCGCGACGCCGCCGGGCCGACGCCTACTGGCGTCCGCTTCGGCCAGTTGCGCGGGCAGCTGCGCTTTCCCGTGCGCGGAGAACTCGTAGGAAGGTTTGGCGCTCCAAGAGCGGACGGCGGAACGACCTGGAAAGGGGTGTTCATTCGCAGCGGATCCGGCGCCGAGGTCCGTGCAGTTGCGGGCGGAGAGGTGGTGTTCTCTGACTGGCTGCGCGGTTACGGCAACCTCATCATCGTCGATCACGGTGGCGATTACCTGTCCATCTACGGCAACAACGACGCCCTGCTGAAAGAGGTGGGTGAGCGCGTTGCCGGTGGTGACGCAATCGCCAGCGTGGGCGCCGGCGGGGTGGGTAACGAATCGGGTCTATACTTCGAAATTCGTCATCAGGGGCAGCCTCTGGACCCGATGCAATGGGTGCGGCTCAACTAGACGTGACGGCATGGCCGGAAACGGAAACCGGCGTACCACTGGAGTTCTCATGCGTAGCAGCAAGCTGAAACAGTTCGGCCTCGTGATGACCGGCATGGTTGCCGGCGTCATGATCAGTCTCAATTTTTCCGCCAATGCCGATCGCAGCACGCAGGTGCCGCTGCCGGTCGAAGAGTTGCGTGCCTACGCCGACGTGTTCAATGCGATCAAGCAGGGCTACGTAGAGCCTGTTGAAGATAAGAAGCTGATCACGGACTCGATCAGCGGCATGCTTTCCGGACTCGATCCGCACTCGGCCTATCTTGACGCGGAGGCCTTCAAGGACCTGCAGGTGGGCACCCAGGGTGAATTTGGCGGCCTCGGTATCGAGGTCGGCATGGAGGATGGGTTCGTAAAGGTGATCTCGCCGATCGAGGATACGCCCGCCTTTCGCGCCGGCGTGCTCGCGGGCGACCTGATCGTCAAGCTCGACGACACCCCGGTCAAGGGCATGAGCCTGAACGATGCCGTCAAGCGCATGCGCGGCAAGCCCCGTACGGACATCGTCCTCACCATCATGCGCAAGGGACAGTCCGAGCCGGTGGTCATCAAGCTCACGCGCGAGGTCATCAAGGTGCAGAGCGTGAAGTCCAAGGTGATCGAACCCGGCTACGCCTATCTGCGCATCGCTCAGTTCCAGGAGAACACCGCGGCCTCGGTCGTCGATCACCTCAACAAGCTGAGTGCCCAGGGGCCGATGCAGGGCCTAGTGCTGGACCTTCGCAACGACCCGGGCGGTCTGCTGCACGGCGCGGTGGGCGTTTCTGCCGCCTTCCTGCCGGTCGATACGCTGGTTGTGTCGACCGATGGCCGCACGGAAGACGCCAAGCGCGAGTACCGGGCCACACCGGCCGATTACCTGCGCGGAACGCGCGATGACTTCCTTCGCCGCCTGCCTCCGGCCGCCAGGGACGTGCCGATGGTGGTGCTGGTGAATGCCGGATCGGCCTCCGCCTCGGAGATCGTCGCGGGCGCGCTGCAGGACCACAAACGCGCCCGAGTGGTTGGCACCCAGACCTTCGGCAAGGGTTCCGTGCAGACCATTCTGCCGCTCAACAACAGCACCGCGATCAAGCTCACGACTGCGCGCTACTACACGCCGAGCGGACGCTCGATCCAGGCCAAAGGCATCGAACCCGACATCGTGATTGAGGAGACAGCCAACGGTTCGAGCCGTCGCGTCCGCGAAGCCGATCTCGTTCGCCACCTCGGCAACGACAAGGACGCCGATCCGGCCGCCGAGGAGGCGGCTTCGAAGGCGGTTGCGACGCCCGCGGTGGAGGAGGGCGAGAACGAGCCGGTGCGAATCGAGTTCGGCGGTGAGAATGACCACCAGTTGCAGCAGGCCATCCGCCTTCTCAAGGGTGAGCAGATCGTCCAGAATCAGAACTAAACCATGATCTGGGGAGGCGAATGATGCGCAGGGAGACCGCCTACAAACTGGCTGGCAGGCATCACGACCGTCCTCTGCCTGGAGCGGACATCCACAAACAGCGCGAGATCCGCTTCAAGCCCCTGCCGCCGGGACAGGTTGCGCATGCGTGGAAGGCCCTGCAACTGCTCAAGGGCCTTCAGATCGAGCGCGGCGCGGACCCGCTTACCATCATCGTGCGGTATTCGGTTCTCGATTACTCGCTCGAGGCCCTGGAAGAGGCGCTGCGCGATGCGGGCTTTGCACTCGAGAACTCGCTGTACGTGAAGCTTGTCCGCGCCATCGTCTATTTCAGTGAAGAAACCCAGCGCCACAATCTGCTGTCGCCCGAGCGCCTGATCAAGCAGTCCAACGAGGTCTATGTGCAGGCCTGGGATCACCAGATGCACGGCGATCACGACGATACGCCGCCTGACCTGCGCGAGTACAAGTAAGAGCGATGAACGACGACCAGCTCCTGCGCTACAGCAGGCACATCCTGCTGCCCGAGATCGATGTCGAGGGGCAGCAGGCCCTGCTCGATGCGCGCGTACTGATCATCGGCGCGGGCGGGTTGGGCTCCCCGGCCGCCATGTACCTCGCGGCAGCGGGCGTGGGCACGGTCGCGATTGCGGACGACGACACGGTTGATCTGACCAATCTCCAGCGCCAGATCATGCACTCGGCCGATATGGTCGGGCTCCCGAAGGTGGCGTCGGCGCGGGCAACGCTGCACCGGCTCAATCCACAAACCTGTGTCGAGCCAATCCAGCGTCGGCTGTTGGGCGACGATCTTGAGGCCGAAGTGGCGCGTGCGGACGTTGTGCTCGACTGCAGCGACAACTTTGCCACCCGCCACGCGATCAATCGCGCCTGCGTGCGTCACCGCAAGCCGCTGGTGTCGGGCGCGGCGATCCGCTTCGATGGTCAGGCGGCGGTCTTCGACCTGCGCCGGCCCGACAGCGCCTGCTACCACTGCCTTTTCCCCGAAGGTGAGGATCTGGAAGAGGTGCGCTGCGCCGTCATGGGCGTGTTTGCGCCGATCGTCGGCATCATCGGCGCGACGCAGGCTGCCGAGGCGCTCAAGCTCATCATCGGCTGCGGAAAGACGCTCGACGGGCGCTTGCTGTTGCTCGACGGGTTGGCAATGGAGTGGCGCAGCGTGGCGCTGGGCCGCGACCCCGGCTGCACGGTCTGCGCCGCATCCGCGTAGCGCGCGTCATCCTGCCGCGTTCAGGCGTGCAATCAGGCACAGATCGGCGCCGATGGCACGCACATCACGAAGCTGCAGGCGCGCCGCGCCTTGAAGGGAGGACAGCTCGGGCAGGTTGAAGAGCCCCTGTGCGGCGTCGCCGACCAGCATCGGCGCGAGATAGAGCAGCAACTCGTCCACACAGCCTTCACGCACCAGCGATCCATTGAGCTTGAAGCCGGCCTCGACGTGCAGTTCGTTGACGCCGCGTGCGCCGAGTTCGGTCATCAGGCGGGGAAGGTCCACCTTGCCAGCCGCGTTGGGCAGCTCGATCACTTCGTGGCCTTGCGACCGCAGCGCAGCTGCCTTTACGCCATCGGCCGCTGCCGTGGCAATCAGGATGGGCTCGCCCTGCAGGATGCGGGCCTCGGGCGATACTGCGAGCGTGGCGTCGACCAGGACGCGCAGCGGCTGGCGCGTGCAGGGGACGTCCCGCACGGTCAGCTGTGGGTCATCCTCGCGCACCGTGCCGATTCCGGTCAGGATGGCGCAGGCTCTGGCCCGCCAGCGGTGCCCGTCGGCGCGCGCTGCGGGGCCGGTGATCCATTGACTGACACCGTTGTTGAGCGCCGTCTTGCCATCCAGCGTGGCAGCGGCCTTAAGCCGTACCCAGGGGCGGCCGCGGGTCATCCGCGACACGAAGCCGATGTTGAGCTCGTGCGCCTCGACGGCAAGCAGGCCGTGTTCGGTGACGATGCCAGCGGCGCGCAGGCGCTCCAGTCCGCGTCCGGCGACCAGCGGATTCGGGTCTGTCATGGCGGTGACCACGCGGGTGACGCCCGCCTCGATCAGGGCGTCGGCGCAGGGCGGGGTACGGCCGTAATGCGAGCATGGCTCGAGGGTGACATAGGCGGTGGCCCCGCGGGCTGCCTCGCCTGCCTGGCGCAGGGCGTTGATTTCGGCGTGCGGCTCGCCAGCGCGCGCGTGCCAGCCTTCGCCGACGACAACCGTGTCGCGCACCAGCACGCAGCCGACGCGCGGGTTGGGGGAGGTCGTCGTCAGCCCGCGGGCCGCAAGCTGCAGCGCGCGCCCCATTGCTGCATGATCAGCTGCCGAAAAGGTCATGCTCGGAGTCCGGCTCCGCCTTCCCACCCTTGCTGCGCCGCGGGCGGGATTGCACTTCACGGATCACTTCGGAGAACTCGTCGACGTCGGCGAAGTTGCGGTACACCGACGCGAAGCGGATGTAGGCCACCTTGTCGAGCTTCTTGAGTTCCTTCATGACCAGTTCGCCGATCTTCTCGCTCGGCACCTCCTGCTCGCCCATCGAAAGCAGGCGGGCTTCGATGCGGTCCACGGCGGCGTCGATGTCCTCGATGGTCACCGGGCGCTTGCGCAGCGCGAGCTTCATGCTGCCGGCGAGCTTGGCGTGGTCGAACTCGGTGCGGTTGCCATTGCGCTTGACGATGTGCGGCATCTTCAGGTCGATGCGCTCGTAGGTCGTGAAGCGCTTGTCGCACTTCACGCAGCGACGGCGACGCCGGACGACGTCGCCGTCCTCGTTTTCGCGCGTGTCGGTGACCTGGGTGTTCGGGTCGCCGCAGAAGGGGCATTTCATGGCCGGGAGGCTTTGGTGGGCGGGGCTGGCGCAGTTTCGGCGCGCGCCCCGCCGGGCGTCTTACTTGCCGTAGACCGGGAACTTCGCGCACAGCTCGGCCACCTGGCCGCGAACGCGCTCGATCACCGCCGCATCTTCCGGGGCGTCGAGCACGTCGGCGATCAGGTGGGCGATCTTCTCGGCCTCGATCTCGGTGAAGCCGCGCGTGGTCATCGCCGGCGACCCGATGCGGATCCCCGAGGTGGTGAAGGGCTTTTCAGGATCGTTCGGAATCGAGTTCTTGTTCACGGTGATGTGGGCGCTGCCCAGCACCGCCTCGGCGGCCTTGCCGGTGATCTTCTTGTTGCGCAGATCGACCAGGAAGACGTGGGATTCGGTGCGCCCGGAAACGATGCGCAGGCCGCGCTCCTCGGACAGCACGCGCGCCATCACGCGCGCGTTGGCGATCACCTGCTCCTGGTAGTCGCGGAACTCGGGCGTCGCGGCTTCCTTGAACGCGACCGCCTTGGCAGCAATGACATGCATCAGCGGGCCGCCCTGCAGGCCGGGGAAGATCGCCGAGTTGAGCGCCTTCTCGTGCTCGGCCTTCATCAGGATGATGCCGCCGCGCGGACCGCGCAGGGTCTTGTGCGTGGTCGAGGTGACGACGTCGGCGTGCGGCACCGGGTTGGGGTAGAAGCCCGCGGCGATGAGGCCGGCGTAGTGCGCCATGTCGACCCAGAAGATGGCGCCGATTTCCTTGGCGATCTTCGCGAAACGCTCGAAGTCGATGCGCAGCGCGTAGGCCGAGGCGCCGGCGATGATGATCCGCGGCTTGTGCTCGCGCGCCAGGCGCTCCATCGCGTCGTAGTCGATCTCTTCCTTGTCGTTGAGACCGTAGGCGACCACGTTGAACCACTTGCCCGACATGTTCAGCGGCATGCCGTGGGTGAGGTGGCCGCCTTCGGCCAGGCTCATGCCCATGATGGTGTCGCCCGGCTTGGCGAAGGCCATCAGCACGGCCTGGTTGGCCTGCGAGCCGGAGTTCGGCTGCACGTTGGCGGCTTCGGCGCCGAAAAGGGTCTTGAGACGGTCGATGGCGAGCTGCTCGGCGACGTCGACGTGCTCGCAGCCACCGTAGTAGCGCTTGCCCGGGTAACCCTCGGCGTACTTGTTGGTGAGCTGGGAGCCCTGGGCTTCCATCACCGCATGGGAGACGTAGTTTTCGGAGGCGATCAGTTCGATGTGGTCTTCCTGGCGCTTGTTTTCGGCCTGGATGGCGGACCACAGCTCGGGATCGACTTTGGCGAGGGTGTCTTGCGAAGAGAACATGGCGTCTGCTTACCGGATGAGGTTGGGCGGAACCGAGGAATTCGGACGCCGGATTCTAGCATGCAGCGCTGCACAAAAAAGCGGCGGGCGCCTATCCGTAGCCTTGGCTGTCGTCGGCTGGCGCGGCTTCTCCGCCGGAGTCCGCCCCGCCGTTGCCGCCCGCTGGCTCTGCAGGAGCGGATTCCGCGCCCCAGCTATCGCCCTGCTGACCCCAGCCGCCGCCGTCGCCGCCCTGGACGTTGATCTCGATGGTGTCGAGGTCCACTTCGAGCTTCTTGTCGAGGCTGAAGGTCACCAGGCCCGGGAACACGATCAGCATCACCACCATCGCGATCTGCATGATCACGAAGGGGATGGAGCCGCGGTAGATGTCCAGCGTCTTCATCCCCGCGATGCGCTTGCTGGTGATGCGGTCGATATAGTCCTTCGCGGGCGCCACGCTGCGCAGGTAGAACAGCGCGAAGCCGAAGGGCGGGGTCAGGAAGGATGTCTGCAGGTTCATTGCCAGCAGCACCCCGAACCACACCAGGTCGATGCCCATCTTGTCGGCCACCGGCGCGAGCAGCGGAATCAGGATGAAGGCGATCTCGAAGAAATCGATGAAGAAGCCAAGGAAGAAGATCACCGTGTTCACGAACACCAGGAAGCCGATCTCGCCGCCGGGCAACTTGTCGAAAAGGTGTTCCACCCAGATCTGACCGTCGACCGCCGTGAACGTGAAGCTGAAGATCGTCGAGCCGATGAGGATGAAGAGGACGAAGCATGACAGGCGGGCCGTGGATTCGAGCGCATGCTTGAGCAGCGGCATGTCGAGCTTGCCGCGCATCAGCGCCATGATCATGCCGCCCACTGCGCCCATCGCGCCGCCCTCGGTCGGGGTCGCCACGCCGAGGAAGATCGTGCCGAGCACCAGGAAGATGAGCGCGAGCGGCGGGATCAGCACGAAGGTCACACGCTCGGTGATGCGCGACAGCAAGCCCATGCCGGTGATCTTGTTGATCAACGCGGCAACGAAAGCGAACAGCGTGCCCCCGGTGAGGGCGACGACGATGGTCTCGTCCAGCGCAGGTTTGACTTCTGCGCCCTTGAGCGCGCTCATGATCTCGCCGTAGTACATGCCGAACGCCACGGAGACGATCGTCACGAAGAGGCCGAACACGCCGAGCGAGCGCATGCCCGAGCGCCCATCGGGCTCGCGGTAGGTGCGCGCTTCGGGCGGCAGGGCGGGGACCATGGACGGGCGAAAGATCGCCAGGCCGACGATGAACAGCGCGTAGAGCCCGATCAGCGTGAAGGCGGGGATGAAGGCGCCCTTGTACATGTCGCCGACGCTGCGCCCGAGTTGGTCGGCGATTACGATCAGCACTAGCGAAGGCGGCACGATCTGGGCCAGCGTTCCCGACGCGGTGATCGCCCCGCTCGCGATGGCCGGACTGTAGCCATAGCGCAGCATGATCGGCAGTGAGATCAGGCCCATGGAGATCACCGAGGCCGCCACCACGCCGGTGGTGGCCGCCAGCAGCGCGCCGACGAAGATCACCGCCAGCGCCAGGCCGCCGCGGATGGGCCCGAAGACCTGGCCGACGGTGTCGAGCAGATCCTCGGCCATGCCGCTGCGCTCGAGGATCAGGCCCATCAAGGTGAAGAAGGGAATTGCCAGCAGGGTGTCGTTCTGGACGATGCCGAAGACGCGCAGCGGCAGCGCCTGAAAGATGCTCGGCGACAAAAGCCCCGCTTCCATGCCGAGAAAGCCGAAGAGCAGTCCGCAGGCGGCGAGCGAAAACGCGACCGGGAAACCGGTGAGCAGGAACAACATCAGCGCCCCGAACATCATCTCGGGGGCATGGGCGGCGAAGAGCTCGATCATTTCTTCACCTCGCCGGCCGTGTCGGTGTGGGGGTGGGCGTGCGCGATGTCATGTGCCTCGTTGCTTTCCTGTGCGCCGTGCAGCAATGGGTTGGGCGCCTTGCCCTGCAGGAAGGCGAAGCGTTTGATGAGTTCCGAGATCGCCTGCAGGCCGAGCAGGGTGAAGCCGACCGGCACCAGGGCGTAGACGGGCCAGCGGATGAGCCCCCCGGCGTTGGAGGACATCTCGCCGGAGACATAGGCGCCCTTCACCACGGGCATCGCAAAGTCGATCATGAACCAGCACATCGGCAGCAGGAAGATCACGATGCCGGCGATGTCGATCCAGATCCGGGTGCGCATCTGCAGCTTGCCGGCGAGCACGTCGATGCGGACGTGGGCGTTCTGCAGGAAGGTGTAACCGGCGCCCAGCAGGAAGACCGCTCCGAAGAGGTACCACTGGATCTCGAGGAAGGCGTTCGAGCCGATGTTGAAGGCCTTGCGGGCGATCGCATTGCCCGCGCTGATCAGCGTCGCGGCGAGAACCAGCCAGATGATGAACTTGCCGAAGAATCGGCTCACGGCATCGATGACGCCTGACAAGCGGAGGAGGGTGTCCATGGGGATTGTCTGGAACCGTGCGTGCACAAAAATGCCGAGCGGTGCAGGTGGCGCGCTCGGCGGCGGGGTGTTGCAGGTGCTGCGTGCGTGGCAGTGGAAGAACAGCCGGGAGAACGGGGGCGTCCTCCCGGCGTGGCGCTTGCCTTACAGCTTCTGGGAGGCCAGGTACTGGGCGTAATTGCCCTCGGCCACCGACTCCCACTGCACCTGGTCGGCCAGGAAGCGGCTGTAATCGGGATAGATCTTCTTCCAGTTCGGGTTCTTGTCGTTCAGCTCCGCGTAGACTTCCCGTGATGCCTTGAACGCGGCGTCCATGAAGTCCTTGGGGAAGCGCGACAGCTTCGCGCCTTCGGCGACCAGTTGCTTGAGCGCGTTCGGATTGCGCGCGTCATAGCGCGCCTGGCAGCCTACATGCGCTGCCGCGGCGGCCTGCTCGACGATGGCCTTGTACTCGGCCGACAGCCCGTTCCACTGCTTGTCGTTGATGTACACCGAGAACTGGGTGCTCCCCTCCCACCAGGCGGGGAAGTAGTAGTTCTGCGCAACCTTGTGCAGGCCCAGCTTGAGGTCGTCGTAGGGGCCGATCCACTCCGCGGCATCGATCGTGCCTTTCTCGAGCGCCTGGTAAATCTCGCCAGCGGGGATGTTCTGCGGCACCGCGCCCAGTTTGGCGAGCACGCGGCCGCCGAAGCCGCCGACGCGGAACTTCAGGCCCTCGACGTCCTTGACCGACTTGATCTCCTTGCGGTACCAGCCACCCATCTGGGCGCCGGTGTTGCCGCAGGGGAAATTCACGATGTTGAACTGGGCGTAGAACTCACGCAGCAACTTCAGACCGTTACCCTCGTACATCCAAGCGGTCATCGAGCGCGAGGTCATCCCGAAGGGGATCGTGCAGTCGAAGGCGAAGGTCTCGTCCTTGCCGAAGAAGTAGTAGGGCGCGGTGTGGGCGCACTCGATCGTGCCCTGCTGAACGGCGTCGACCACGCCGAAGGCGGGCACCAGTTCCCCGCCCGGGTGCACCGAGATCACGAACTTGCCGCCGGTGGCGTCCGAGACATTCTTTGCGAAGGCTTCACTGGCACCGAACACGGTGTCGAGGGACTTTGGGAAGCTCGAGGCCAGGCGCCAGCGGATCTGCTGCTGGGCGTGGACGATGGCCGGCGCGGTACCGGCAGCCAGAATGCCGGCCATGCCGGCGCCCTGCAGAAATTTACGACGTTCCACGGTGTCTCCTTGTCGCGTGAGAAAAGATAGATGACCTCGATACGATTATAGGGAGCGTCGACTTGACCCGTGAATCCACGGAAAACCCTAACGGTTCAAGTGAATGGCATTTTTGACGACGCCGGCATCAGGTGCCGGGGAGCTCGTCCAGTGCGCCCCGGAGATGGCTTTCGTCGGCCCATGCGATCAGTTTCCAGCTTCCGGCCGTGTGCTCGATCCAGTTCAGCGCCGCATTCGGAATCGCGAATTGGCGCGCGGCCTCCAGCGCTTGTCCGCTGGCAAGGCGGTGCGCGATGTCAAGCACGCCGCCGTGCGTCACGACGATCACGGTTTCGCTCGCGTGCTGGTGCGCGATGTCCTCCAGGGCCGCATGCACCCGGGCGGCAAGTTGCTTCAGACTCTCGCCGTGCTCAGGCAGTGCGAAGTGCGGGTCCCTCGCCTTGAAGCGACGGAAGTGCTCGGGGTGGCGGTCTTCGGCTTCGTCGAAGGTCAGGCCCTGGAAATGACCGTAGTGGCGTTCGCGCAGGCGGGCGTCGTGCTTCGGTTCAAGCGCGTGCACTCGGGTGATCGCGGCTGCGGTCTGGCGTGCGCGCTGCAGGTCGCTGCTGTAAAGCGCCGAGAAACGCAGGCCGGCGCGCTCCAGGCTGCGGGCCGTGGCTTCCGCCTGGCTCAAGCCGGTTTCGTTCAGGGGGATGTCGATATGTCCCTGCAGCCTGCGTTCGGTGTTCCAGGCGGTCTCGCCGTGGCGCACCAGACAGATCCGGCACGAACCTGGCGAGATTGATTGATTTCTTGATTTCATTGTTTTAATCGGCTGTGGGCCCGGGAAGGCGCCGTGGTGTGAAATAATCAGGGACTTCTGATCTTTCATACGCGCCCCTTCGAGGGCGCCAGGACCGCCTTGTGCGGTCCTTCGTTGTGGAGTTTCCCTCGTGTCCTCTCTGCTGCGCTTATCCCGGTTGATCGACTGGATCAACGAGCGGGTCGGCCGTAGCGTGATGTGGCTGGTGCTGATCGCGGTCGTGATCAGTGCCGGCAACGCGCTCGTCCGTAAGTTGTTTAACACAAGTTCCAATGCCCTGCTCGAGATCCAGTGGTATCTGTTCGCGGCGATCTTCATGCTCGCCGCGGGCTACACCTTCCTGCGCAACGAGCATGTGCGCATCGACATCTTCACCAGCCGCTTGTCGGCGCGCGGGCAGAATATCGTCGATGTGATCGGCATCCTGTTCTTCCTGCTGCCGATGGCGGTGCTCATCCTGTGGCTGTCGTGGCCGATCGTGATGACTTCGATGCAGTCGGGCGAGATGTCGCAGAACCCGGGCGGTTTGATCCGCTGGCCGGTGAAGATGCTGCTGCCGGCCGGTCTCGCGCTGCTCGTACTGCAGGCCATCTCCGAGCTGATCAAGCGCATCGCGTTCCTGAGCGGGCACGGGCCTAACCCGCTGCGCAAGAAGTCGGCCGGCGCCGGCACCGAGGATCTCGTCGCCGCGATCAAGGCGCAGGGTGCCAAGGGGAGGGCGGCGGAATGACCGAATTCGTCATTGCCAACATGGCGCCGCTGATGTTCGCGTCCATGATCCTGTTTCTGCTGTTCGGTTTCCCGGTGGCGTTCGCGCTCGCCGCCAACGGCATCCTGTTCGGGCTGATCGGCATCGAACTCGGCCTCCTCCACGGCGCGCTGTTTCAGGCCCTGCCCGAGCGCATCTTCGGCATCATGGCCAACGACACGCTGCTCGCGGTGCCTTTCTTCACCTTCATGGGCCTGATCCTCGAGCGCAGCGGCATGGCCGAGGATCTGCTCGACACCATCGGCCAGCTCTTCGGCCCGATCCGAGGCGGGCTTGCGATCGCGGTGATCTTCGTCGGCGCGCTGCTGGCGGCGACCACGGGCGTGGTGGCGGCCTCGGTGATCTCGATGGGTCTGATCTCGCTACCGATCATGATGCGCTACGGCTACGACCACCGCCTGGCCACCGGCGTGATCGCCGCCTCGGGCACGCTGGCGCAGATCATTCCGCCCTCGCTGGTGCTGATCGTGATGGCCGACCAGCTGGGGCGCAGCGTCGGCGACATGTACCAGGGCGCGTTGCTGCCCGGCTTGATGCTCACCGGCATGTACGTTGCCTACGTCGTGCTGGTGGCGATCTTCCGCCCGTCGTTCGCGCCGGCAATGCCGCTCGAGGCGCGCACGCTGCGCGAGGAGGACGGCTCGAGCGGCATGCGCTCGCTGACGGTGCTGGCCGTCGTGTCCGTGGTCGGGGCCTGGCTGTTTGCGAACCATGTCTATCGGGCAGATGCGCCGCGTGACGAGGTGATCGTCGTATCCGCGATGGTCGGCATCGGCATCGCCTTCGTCGCCGCGATGGCGAACCGCCTCTTCGGCATCGGCCTGCTGTCGCGCATGGCCGAGCGTGTGACCTTCGTGCTCATTCCGCCGCTCGGGCTGATCTTCCTGGTGCTCGGCACAATCTTCATTGGCGTGGCGACGCCGACCGAAGGCGGCGCGATGGGCGCGCTCGGCGCGGTGCTGATGGCAGTGGCGCGCAAGCGGCTGTCGATGGCGCTGCTCAAGCAGGCGATGGACTCGACCACCAAGCTGTCGTGCTTCGTGCTCTTCATCCTGATCGGCTCGAGCGTGTTCGGCCTCACCTTCCGCGGTGTCAATGGCGACCTCTGGGTCGAGCACCTGATGACCTCACTGCCGGGTGGCCAGACTGGCTTCCTGATCGCGGTGAACCTGCTCGTGTTCGTGCTCGCGTTCTTCCTTGACTACTTCGAACTCGCCTTCATTATCGTGCCGCTGCTTGCGCCGGTGGCCGACAAGCTCGGCATCGACCTGATCTGGTTCGGCGTTCTGCTCGCGGTGAACATGCAGACCTCGTTCCTGCATCCGCCCTTCGGCTTTGCGCTCTTCTTCCTGCGCTCGGTGGCCTCGGAAAAGGTGAAGACGGCGTCGATCTACTGGGGGGCCGTGCCCTTCGTGATCATCCAGCTGATCGCGGTCGGTCTGATCATCGCCTTCCCCGGGCTGGTCTCCTACGGTGATGCCGGCGCCAAGCCTGCAGTCCAGCAGGAGCTCAACCTCGACGAGCTGCTGCAGGGCGGCGGCGCGGCACCGGCCAGCGAAGGCACGACCGACCTGATGCGCCAGCTGCAGGGCAACTGAGCGCCCGCCGAGGGCGCCGGGCATGTGCCTGGTTGTCCTCGGCGACTGCGCTCCGCTGCCCGCCGGCGACGGACGTAAAAAAGCCCGCGACCGGCGCGGGCTCCTGCGGCTGGGGTGGCCGCTGCGCGTTCAGCGCACCGACTGCATGAAGCGGTCGAAACCCGCCTCGGCAACGCTGAACCAGGCGTTCTGCGACTTCCGATACTTCTCGAACTCGGTGTAGATCTTCGCCCAGGCCGGATTCTTGGCGGCTTCCTCTGCGTACAGCTCGCGCGATACGTCGTAAGCCTTCTTCATGATCTCGTTGGAGAAGTTCTGCAGCTTGACGCCCTGCGCCAGCAGGCGGGCAAGCGCCTGCGGGTTCTTGTGGTCGTACATCGCCGTCATCTGGATATGCGCCTCGCGCGAGGCGGCGCGGAAGGCGGCCTGGTACTCCTTGGGCAGCTTGTCCCACTCGGCCTTGTTCACGTAGAAGTGCACCACGGGGCCCGGCTCCCAGAAGCCGGGGGAATAGTAGTGCGGCGCGACCTTGTAGAAGCCGAGCTTCTCGTCGTCATACGGGGCGACCCATTCGGCAGCGTCGATCGTGCCCTTCTCGAGCGAGGGGTAGATGTCCGAGCCGGCGATCTGCTGCGGGATCGCGCCCATGCGCGCGAGGATCTCGCCGCCGATACCGGCGATGCGGATCTTCAGGCCCTTGATGTCATCCAGGGTGTTGATCTGCTTGCGGTACCAGCCGCCCATCTGCACGCCGGTGTTACCGCCGAGGAAGGAGTAGACGTTGTAGGCGCTGTAGAACTCGTCCAGCAGCTCCTGGCCGCCGCCGCCGATGATCCAGGCGTCCATCTGGCGAGCGTTCATGCCGAAGGGCACCGCGGTGCCGAAGGCGAAGGTCTTGTCCTTGCCGACGTAGTAGTACGAGCAGGAGTGACACATCTCGACCGTGCCCTGCTGCACGGCGTCGAGCGCCTGCAGGCCGGGAACGATCTCGCCGGCGGGGAACACGCGAATGTCGAACTTGCCGCCGGTGATTTCACGCAGGCGATTGGTCAGCAGTTCGGCGCTGCCGAACAGCGTGTCGATGCTCTTGGGGAAGCTCGAGGTCATGCGCCACTTGATTTCGGGCAGACCAGTCTGCACGGCGGGGGCGGCGACCGCGGCGGTCGAGGTGACGCCTGCAGCAGCGCCAGCAGCCAGGCCAACACCTGCCTTCTTGAGGAATGAACGACGTTCCACGGTTTCTCCTTGCGGTTGCGTGTGAAATATAACGGATCGATTATAGACCGCGCCATGGCGGCAACACGAGGGCCGCCACCTGTACAGCCAGGCCGTGCTGACGCTTTTCAGCGGCCTGCGACCTTCATGCGCTCGATCAGCACCGACCCGCACAACTTGGCGCCGCGCGGCAAGGCGTCGTTACCCACCGCGACGATGTTGCGGAACATCTCGCGCAGGTTGCCGGCGATGGTGACCTCCTCGACGGCGTGCTTGATCTTTCCCTTCTCTACCCAGAAGCCTGCCGCACCGCGCGAGTAATCGCCCGTGACGTAATTCACGCCGTGGCCAAGCAATTCGGTGACCAGCAAGCCCTTGTCCATCTGCCTGATGAGGCCGCCAAGGTCCTGCTCACCCGGCTTGACGATGAGGTTATGCGAGCCACCCGCGTTGCCGGTGGTCGGCATGCCGAGCTTGCGTGCCGAGTAGGTGGAGAGGAAGTAGCCGTTGAGCACACCATCGGTGACCACCTCGCGGTCGCGGGTGGCGACGCCGTCGCTGTCGAAGGGGCTGGAGCCGAACCCTTTCTTCAGGTGGGGGCGCTCCGAGATGCTCACCACGGGCGAAAACACCTGCTGGCCGAGGCTGTCAAGGAGGAAGCTCGACTTGCGGTAGAGCGAGCCGCCGCTCACCGCCTGCACGAAGTTGCCCACCAGCGCCACCGCGAGCGGTGCCTCGAAGATCACCGGTACTTCGCAGGTGCGGATCTTCTTCGCGCCCAGGCGCGCCAGCGCGCGCTCGCCGGCGAGGCGGCCGATGTCCTCCGGTGCCATCAGCTCGGCCGGGTCGCGGCGCGAGTCGTACCAGTACTCGCGCTGCATGGCATCACCTTCGCCGGCGATCACCGAGCACGACAGCCCGTGGCGGGTGGTAGCGTAACCACCGACGAAGCCATGGCTGTTGGCCGACACGAAGTGCGACTGCTGGATCGAGGTATTGGCGCCTTCGGAGTTGGTGATCTTCGGGCTCACCGCAAAGGCGGCGTCCTCGCAGCGGCGCGCGAGTTCAATCGCCTCGCCGACGTCGATCTGCCAGGGGTGGAAGAGGTCGAGCCCGGGCATGTCCCCGGGCTTTGCCATCAGCGCCGCGTCCGCCAGGCCCGCACAGGGGTCAGGGGCGGTGAAGCGGGCGATGGACAGCGCCGCCTCCACCGTGGCCTTGAGCGCCTTCTTCGAGAAATCCGAGGTGCTCGCATAGCCACGCTGCTGGCCTAGATAGACGGTAATGCCTACGCCCTTGTCGCGGTTGTACTCGATGGTGTCGACCTCGCCCTTGCGCACCGCGACCGACTGGCCGAAACCCTCGGAGACGTCGGTTTCGCATGCGGAGGCGCCGTGCTTTTTCGCGTACTTGAGGATGTCGCTGGCGATCTCGGCGAGATGCGCCTGGGAAAAGGAGAAGCCTGGGCTGGACATGGGCGGGCTGGATGCGTGCAAAGGATATAATCTTAACCCGATCCAGCCAGCCCCCCCCGCACGCAATGCGCCCAGATTCACGCCATCACGGCCGATCCGCCCCTGAAGACGAGGATGATTTTCTCGAGCCGCCCAGCAAGAGCAGCCGCAAGCGCGAGATGCAGGCGCTGCAGGATCTCGGCGAGCAGCTCGTCGCGCTGTCGCCCGAGCGCCTGAAGAAAGTGCCCTTGCCGGACACGCTCTACGAGGCGATCCGCGCCGCGCAGGGCTTCAAGATGGAAGCCCGCCGCCGTCAGCTCCAGTACGTCGGCAAGCTGATGCGCAAGATCGACCCGGCGCCGATCCAGGCCCAGCTCGAGGTGTTCGCCGGCAACTCCGCCACCGAGATCGCCAAGATGCATCGCCTCGAGCGTCTGCGCGAGCAACTGCTCGAGGATGAACAGATCCTTGGCGCGATCGCCGAGACCTGGCCCGACGCCGACCTGCAATACCTGCGCACGCTGCGCCGCAATGCGCTCAAGGAGCGTGAAGCGTCGAAGCCGCCCAAGTCCTTCCGCGAGATCTTCCGCGTGCTGCGTGAGTTGCAGGACGCGCAGGAGGCGGCCGAGGAGGCCGATGCCCAGGCCGCGGCGAGCGACGAGGCGGAGCGTGCCGGAGACTGATCGCGCTCGCCGTCAGGTCGAGCGGCGCGTTGCCGCATGGCGGCACCACCCGAACCCAATCGAGCAGAGACCTACCCCATGACTGAACACATCCGCATCGGCCTGGTGTCGATCAGCGACCGCGCCTCCGACGGCACCTACCAGGACCAGGGCATTCCCGCGCTGACGGACTGGCTCGGCAAGGCGCTGACCTCTCCTTGGACCGCAGAGACGCGTCTGATCCCGGACGAGCGCGCGCTGATCGAACGCACGCTCGTCGAGCTGGTCGATCAGGTCGGTTGCAACCTGGTGCTCACCACCGGTGGCACCGGGCCGGCGGTGCGTGACGTCACCCCCGAGGCCACGCTGGCCATCGGCGACAAGGAGATGCCCGGCTTCGGCGAGGAAATGCGCCGCATCAGCCTGAACTTTGTGCCGACGGCGATTCTGTCGCGCCAGGTTGCAGTGATCCGGGGCCAGTGCCTCATCGTCAATTTGCCCGGGCAGCCGAAGTCGATCCGCGAAACGCTCGAAGGTGTTCGTGATGCCGACGGTAGTGTGCGCCACCTCGGCATCTTCGCCGCGGTCCCTTACTGCATCGATCTCATCGGGGGGCCCTACGTCGAGACCGACGATACGGTGATCAAGGCCTTCCGGCCCAAGCAGGCGCTCCGGCCGAAGCAGGGTTGAAGGCGGTGAACGAAGCTCTCGGTCGTGCTGCAAACGCGGCCGGCGACGCCGCTTCGGCAGAGGCTGACGTCAGGCCGGTGACGCGCGCTGCACCTCGCACGCCGGCGGTCCGTGCGCCCGCCGAGCCCGTGCCCCGCCGAGCCCGTGCAGCTCGTGTGGGAGGAGCCCGCAGGTGCCGAGGGCCCGGCGCGCGCCTGCCGCGCCCGCTGGCGCTCGGAGAGCGGTCAGGCGCCGCCGCGCCGGGTGGTGGTTGCCGACGACACGATGAAGGCCGACGCCGCCTGGCGGCTGGCCTGCGAGGGCACTGCGCTGCTGTGGCGCGGCGACTACCACAACGCCCGCCAGCTGCTGCAGGCGATGGCGCGGCGCGCCGACGGCCGGCCGCGCAAGCGTGCGAAGGCGCCCGCGTCCGCCGCCGAAGCCTTCCACCTGCACCGCATGGCGCAGGCCCAGCGGGCGCGAACGCTCGGCATGCTGCTGATCCCCTTCGAGGCAGGCGCGCGCATCCCGCTGCGGCGCGCGCCTGCGGTGGCTGAGGTGATCGCCGAGGCGGTCGCCGCCACCCCGGATGCGGATCTCGCCGACGCACCGTTCGTGATGTCGCTGCGCGAGCTGCTCGGGTTGATCGGCGCCCACGAGTGGCGGCGCAAGGGGGTCCTGGTACCAGCGCTTGGTGATCGCATCCACCCTTGGTATGGCGTGTATTCGCCCATCCGTGGCGAATATCTCGACCTCATTGCGCGCGCCCCGCTGCCGTCGACCGCGCTCGCCTTCGACATCGGCACTGGCACCGGCGTCATTCCGGCGCTGCTGGCGCGCCGCGGCGTGCGCAGGGTGGTCGCTACCGATGTGTCGCTGCGGGCGCTCGGCTGCGCACGCGAGAACCTCACGCGCCTGGGTCTGCTCTACACGGCGCCGGATCATGCGGCAGCGCCGAGCGCGGCGGGGGAGGCGGGACGGGTCA
>CZCA01002231.1_pt1 | contig 17885 bp, 15 predicted proteins | sample 591981 | NCBI WGS metagenome assembly CZCA01 (sample SAMEA3556810, study PRJEB10932) | anaerobic digester metagenome
CCACCGAGATCTACACTATCCTCTTCGTCGGCAGCGTCAGATGTGTATAAGAGACAGGTTCCACCGCGTCGCGGCGCAGGGCGTTGAGCTGGGCGGCGGGCAGGAAGGGGGCGGCGGGCAGGTCGAGCGTGATCTCGCCGAGGCTGAAGATGGTGTTGCCGAGCTTGCCGAGGTGGTCGCGCAGGGTGGCGAGCGCGCGTTCGGCGTTCTGCGCGGGCTCGAAGGCAGCCGTCAGCATCGCTGCGGCGGTGACGCCGTCCTCGTCGGTGAGCTGCAGCGCGAAGCCGTCCGCGTTGGCCGAGAAGCGCGCATCCACCGCGATGCGGCGCTCGGCGGATTTCTTCTCCAGCGCGCGCTCGAACTCGTGGTCGTGGTTGCGGAACAGCGAGGTACCCGGCACCAGATCGGCCGGCAGCGGCTCGGAAGGGAAGATGCGGTCGATGCCCTCGCCGCCGCCGTTGGCCTCCGAGCGGTTCACCCGCAGCCCGGTGAGCTCGCCCTTCGGGTTGTACCAGGTCAGGCCGTCGGCGTTGTGGATCGGCGCCACGCGTTCGACGTCGAAAAACTTGCGCCCCTTGGTGTCGATCTTCTTCACCCGGCCGATCGGCTCGCCGACGAACTTGGGCGATTCGAAGGCCTCGATGTCATGCTGGCGCTCGTTGGCGAAGTAGTCGGTGTAGCCGCGGTTGAAGGTCTTGTCCGCCTGCGGGGTGAACAGGAAGGTGGTGCGACCGCTCGAGGCGCGGCGGTAGGCGGGCCCATCGGCATCCGGGTGCTCGATGATCTCGTCGAGCAGCGTGCGGTAGTGCGCGGTGATGTTCTTGACGTAGGAGAGGTCCTTGTAGCGGCCCTCGATCTTGAACGAGCTCACGCCCGCTGCCGCCAGCGCGCGCAGGTTGGCGCTCTGGTTGTTGTCCTTCATCGACAGCATGTGTTGCTGGCTGGCGATGGTGTTGCCGTCCTTGTCCTTGAGGTCGTACGGCAGGCGGCAGGCCTGCGAGCATTCGCCGCGGTTGGCGCTGCGCCCGGTGTGGGCGTGGCTGATGTAGCACTGGCCGGAGAAGGCCACGCACAGCGCGCCGTGCACGAAGTACTCTAGCTGGCAGGTGGTGGCCGCGGCGATCTTGCGGACGTCGGCCAGCGACAGCTCGCGCGCCAGCACGATCTGCGAGAAGCCGACGTCCTGCAGGAAGCGCGCCTTGCTCGCGTCGCGGATGTCGGTCTGCGTGCTGGCATGGAGCTGGATCGGCGGCAGGTCGAGCTCGAGCAGGCCCATGTCCTGCACGATCAGGGCGTCGACGCCGGCGTCAAAGAGCTGCCAGATCAGCTTGCGTGCCGGCTCGATCTCGTGGTCGAACAGGATGGTGTTGGTGGCGACGAAGACCTCGGCGTGGTAGCGGTGGGCGTGCTGCACCAGGCGGGCGATGTCCTCGACCGAGTTGTCCGCGGACGAGCGCGCGCCGAAGGCAGGGCCGCCGATGTACACCGCGTCCGCGCCGTGGTTGATGGCCTCGATGCCGAAATCGGCGGTCTTGGCCGGGGCGAGGAGTTCGAGCGTGTGGCGGGGCTGGGTCATGGCGCGCAAGAGTCGCAAGCGATTGATGGAAAAGGGCTTGATGATAACAAGAGGGCCCGGCGTCTGACGAGGCCGATCGCGCGCCCGGGCCGCGCGAGGGTGGGCAGGCGCGCGCGGGCTGGGCAATAATCGCCGGCCCTAGCGTCAGTCATGACGATTCAACCCGTCGTCCGTCCTGACGATTCAACCAACCCGGAGAACGCCCATGAGCACACGCAAGCCCATCATTCCCAAGGGCATGGAAGCCGTATACGACAACATCCACTACGCCCCCGGCGTGCTGGTCGGCAACACCCTGTACGTCTCGGGCCAGATCGGCCGCGACGAGAACATGCAGCTGGTGGAAGGCACCGAGGCCCAGATCGTGCAGGCCTTCGAGAACCTGAAGAAGGTGGTCGAGGCTGCCGGCGGCAAGATGAGCGACATCGTCGACCTCACCAGCTTCCACACCGACATGCGCGACCTGCAGGTCTTCATGCGCGTCAAGGACCGCTACCTGACCGCCAACTTCCCGGCGTGGACGGCCATTGGCGCTGCGCAGCTTGGCGGCGCGGCGGGGTATCTCATCGAGATCAAGGCGGTGGCGGTGCTCGGCAGCGACTGAGTGCGCCGCCCGCCCGCGATGTGCGGGCGCCTGGCCGCAGCGCCTCAGTGCAGCCGCCTGCGCCGCAGCGCGAAGGGCAGCAGCACCAGCAGGCCGACTGCGTCGGCCAGCCAGTCCCATGGGTCGCCGAATCGATGCGCGGTGTAGGACTGCGCCACTTCCATTGCGGCGCCATAGGCCAGCAGCCCGAGCGCAATCGCCAGCGGGCGCTGTGGCCAGGCCGCGAGCGCGAGCACGGCGAGGCCGGCGAAGAGCACGGCATGCTCGAGCTTGTCCTGCCACGACACCAGCTTGACCACGTCGGGCGCGGGCAGCAGCGCAAGCCAGAAGACTGCGAGGAGGGCGACCACAAAGACGAAGCGCAGCAATTGGCGAACGGATGAGGGCATGCGAAGTCCGAGGAACGTTGATGTCGCGTTGATCGATGTCGATTTCGACTGTTGGCAGGGCGGACACCATGCAGGTTCCCGCCCGCCCGGAAATGAGGAGATCCGCCATGCATTCTGACCCTTGCCTGTCGCCGCGAACCGCCCACGCCCGCGTGGCGCAGTCCGGCTCCCGATCGGCTGTTCGATTCGTGCAGCGCTTGCGCTCGCGCCTCCCGTTCATCCGCTTGCGGACGCTGATGATGGGCAGCCTGCTGGCGACCGCGCTGGTGGCCGGACCGGCTCTGGCGCGGGACCTGATCGTGCGCACCGAGGCGGGCAGCGTCAAGGTGACCGAGGTGGCGAGCGGGCTGCAGAACCCATGGTCGCTCGCCTTCCTGCCTGATGGCCGCATGCTGGTGACCGAGCGCCCCGGGCGCCTGCGTCTGGTCGATCGCGACGGCAGCGTGTCGGCGCCGATCGCCGGCGTGCCCGAGGTGCATGCGCGCGGGCAGGGCGGGCTGCTCGATGTCGCTGTCAGCCCGAATTTCGCTGACGACAGGCTGATCGTGTTCTCTTATGCCGAACCGACCGCGGGCGGCGCGCGCACCGCGGTGGCGCGCGCGCGGGTGGACCCTGAGGGCCTGCGGCTCGAGGATGTGCGCCGCATCTTCGCCCAGAACGAGGATCCCTCGGGCAGTCACCACTGGGGTTCGCGCCTGGTGTTCGCGGGCGACGGCACGCTCTTCGTCACCCTGGGCGATCGCTTCCATCCGCGTGAGCGCGCACAGGCGCTCGACAGCCATCTCGGCAAGGTGGTGCGCATCGCGCTCGACGGCAGCGTGCCCCCGGACAACCCCCTGGTCGGGCGCAGCGATGCCCGTCCCGAGATCTGGTCGTGGGGACACCGCAACGTGCAGGGCGCAGCCTTGCACCCGCAGACGGGCGAGCTGTGGACCCACGAGCACGGCCCGCAGGGCGGCGACGAGATCAACCGCACCCGCGCCGGCCTCAACTACGGCTGGCCCGAGGTCACCTACGGTCGCGAGTACGTCACCGGCCGCAAGATCGGCGAGGGCGAGACGCGCGCAGGCGTCGAGCCGCCGGTGCTGCAGTTCACGCCGTCGATCGCGCCCTCGGGCATGGCCTTCTACACCGGCGACGTGTTCCCGCAGTGGAAGGGCAACCTCTTCGTTGGCGCGCTCAAGTTCCAGCTCGTCGCCCGCCTCGTGCTCGACGGCGACCGCGTGGTGCATGAGGAGCGCCTGTTTACCGAACTGGGGCGGCGCATCCGCGATGTACGCCAGGGGCCGGACGGCCACCTGTGGCTGCTTGATGAAACCCAGGGCCGCATCCTGCGCCTGGACCCGGCCTGAGACAGGCGCCTCGCGTCTGGATGAGGAGCCGCGCGGACGCGGGCCTGCGGGACCCGGCGTGCGCGGGTGTCAGCCGCCCCCCTGCTTGATCGCCAGCACGGCCTGATTGCGCAGGGTGCGCAGCAGGGCGAGTTCCTGCTCGCTGATACGGATCTCGCCCGCGCGATCCTTGTCGGCGTAGATCATGGCCACCGGCCGGCCCTTGATCATCAGCGGGAACAGGCAGAAGGTGCGCGAGGGCACCGACTTGCGATACCAGTCCGGCACCCGGCTGGCGATCTTCGGGTCGTCGATGTCCGAGATGAGGATGTCGACACCCTTCGCGGTGGCGACGTTGAACACGTTGTCCGGGTGCGCCGACAGACTGAAGCGGACATGCTTCGCGAGCTCGCCCACCTCCGGGCCGTAGCCGAAGCGGCCGGTCATGCTGTTGCTGCGCCCGTCGCGGATGCACAGCAGCACGCGCTTGAAGCCCATCGCCCGGTACATGGTCTCGAGGATGATGCGCAGCACGTCGTTGAGCTTGAAGTCCTCCACCAGCGTGTTGCTGATGTCCTGGATGCCAGAACTGAGCACCGCCTGGGCGTCGGCCGCCTTCTGCCCGGCCGGCGGCGCCTCGACCGGGGTCGATTGCTCGAGCAGCGCCGAGGTCGGCACCTCGAGCGGCGCCGTCTCCACGGTGGTGGGCGCGGGCGCGCCGGCGATGAACTGGCTCAGGTGGCGGCCGATCCGCGTCTGCGCGAGGTTGACCTTGATGATGCGGGCGAAGTCGCCGATCTCGTCGATGGCCGCCTGCATCAGCTCACGCGCGCCCTTGACGTCGACCGGCACGGCGTCGGTGAAGCGCGCGGCGATCGCCTGCATCGCGCGTTCGCGCTCGGCCGGCGCCAGCAGGGCCACGGCGTCGCAGTACTCGTTGGCGCAGGCGGCCAGCGCGCGCAGGCGCTCCTCGGCGTTGACCGGACGTCGCGCCGGGCCGTCGGGCAGACGGCGCATGCTTTGCTGGATCACGTCGGGGAAGCCCCAGTGGCGCGCCAGCGCCATGCCGAGCTCCTCGAAGCCGGTACCGATCACACGCTGCGCGGCGATCTCTTCGCTGCAGCCCAGCTGCTGGGCGACGCGGCGAATGTCCTCGCTTTCTTCCGGAAAGTAGAACTGGCACAACAGCCGACCGAGGTTGTGGAACACCGCGCAGATGTAGCTCTGCTCGGTGTCGCGCAGGCGCATGCGGACGGCGATGTCGCGCGCGAACAGGCCGGCCAGGCAGGCGCGCAGGAACTCTTCCTTGAGGTGGCTGGCGTTGCTCTTGTTCTGCAGGTGCTCGAATAGCAGCACCGTGATCGCGATGTTGCGCACCGCGTCGAAGCCGAGCACCACCACGGCGCGCGAGATCGTGCTGATCTGGCCGCCGCCGGCCGGGCGGAAGCGTGCCGAATTGACCACCCGCAGCAGCTTGTTGGTGAGCGAGAAGTCGCGCAGGATCAGCGCCGACAGCGTGCCTACATTCTCGGATTCGCTCGACGCGATGCGGTTGATCGCCACCACCGATTCGGACAGCGCCGGAAAGTCGCCGCGGTGCTTCATGCGCCGCAGCAGGAAATCGATCGCACCCGGCTGCGCGCCCTCGGTGTCGCCGCCTGCCTCCTCGACCGGCTTGAGCCAGGCCTCGAGCGCGAGGCGGAACTCATCGGCATTGGCAAACCGCGCATCGGGGTCGAGCGCCGCCGCGCGCAGGGCGATGGCGGCGAGCGCCTCGTCCACCGGCGGGCAGCCAGCGGGCAGGGCAACCGCCGTGCTGCGGGTGAGCTGGAGAATCCGGTGGATGTCAGGATCGACATGCAGGGGGCGGCCGCAGAGCAGCTCGATCAGCATCACGCCCGCTGCATAGACGTCGTTGCGCGCGCTCACATCCCGGCGGTCGATGTATTCGGGGGCCATGTAGCCCGGCGTTCCCGACATGCCTTCGCGCGCCCCCGCGTCGTCGACGCGACGGGCAATCCCGAAGTCCATCACCCGCGGCCGGCCACCCTTTTCGATCAGCACGTTGCTCGGCTTGAGGTCGCGGTGGATGACGCCCTGGGCGTGGGCCTCGGCGAGCGCGGTGAGTACGCCCAGCATCAGCGTCACCGCCTCCGCGGCGGGTAGCGCACCGCGTCGGCGCATCAGCGCGGCCAGGGTTTCGCCCTCGACGTACTCGAATACCAGGTACGGGGCGCCCGCTTCCTCGCCGGCTTCGAACACCGGCACGATGCCGGCATGACGAAGGCGACTCACCGAGCGTGCCTCGGCGAGCAGCGAGGCGCTATCGCCGCGCTCGGCGGCGCTCAGGTGCAGGGCCTTGAGCGCGACCTCGCGCTCTAGCTGCGGATCCCACGCCAGATGCACCACGCTCTGTGCGCCGCGTCCCAGCTCACGCCTGATCTCGAATCGCCCGATCCTGCTTGTCATCTGCCACCTTGTATCCGCTCGTACGCCCGCCCAGGCGGTCGAGCGCTGTGTCATCATCGCGCACCCTTCTTTCAAGGATGAAATCGCTCGGATGGAAAGCCCCTTCAAAGGCAAGACTGGTCTGCGCCGGATCTGGAACGCCTTTCACTACTCCCTGGACGGGCTGAGCGCAGCCTATCGTCATGAAGATGCCTTCCGCCAGGAAATATGGCTCAGCCTGGTCGCGATTCCGCTCGCCCTGTGGTTGGGCGACTCGGCGCTGGAGCGTGCGTTGATGATCGGCAGCATCCTGCTCGTGCTGATCGTCGAGCTGCTGAACTCCGCGATCGAGGCGACGGTCGACCGTGTGTCGCTCGAACGCCACCAGCTGGCCAAGCGCGCAAAGGACATCGGCAGCGCTGCCGTGCTCTTCGCACTGATCAACGCTGCCGTGGTGTGGGGCTTGGTGCTGCTCGGCTGAACGAAGGAGGGCGCGGCCTGCTTCAGGCCGACTTAGGACCCCAGCTCCGGACCGGACCGGTGTCGATGTGCAGGAAGTCCGACTCGGGGTAGAAGCCCACGCCACCTGCGCCCAGCGCGAGCGCGGCATCACGCAGTCGCGCGGTGTCCACGCCGACCAGGCGCACGTCGATGGCCTTGCCATCCATGTGCAGGCTGCGCTTGGCGACGCCACCGCCGCCCGTTCTGCGCAGCATCGAGTTGGTGACCGGCGAACGATAGCCGGAGATGATCTCGAAGGTCTCGCCGCCGCAGGTCAGACGCAAGGCGTGAAGGATGTCGTATAGCCGGGGATCCATGCGTGTAGACTCCCCGGTACGGAAGTCGCGCAGGAGCCAGTTCATGCGCTGCAGTGCGGGTTCGACGTAGCCCTGGCGATTGCGGAATGTGACGTGCAGGCGTTCGTCCGTATGGGTATGGCGAAAGCCGAGATGGCGATCGTGCTGTGCGGCATGGAGGGAACCGGCAGATAGACCCAGCGGCAAGGCCGTGAGGCCTTTCAGGAACAGGCGACGTTCGGGGACGGCGTGATTGCGGAAGAATCTGGACATGAATAAATCCCTGTCTGAACAACAACTTAACATTGACATTTTACGCCAAGCACCGGACGTCCTGCGCAAAAGTTTTGTAACGGTCGCGGTCTCGGCAGCCGTCTTGTGTGCGCCTGTTGCCGCGCTTGCGGTGGCGGCGGAGGGCGGGCTGGGCGACATGGGTGCCGTCGGAGCAAACGCGGACGATGCCCTCCGGTTCCACATCGAGCAGCGCTTGCGCGAGCGCGCGGCGCAGGCCGACGAGACCACTTCGCTGTTCTACCTCGGCCGCGCTTACCGCCCCGCCTGGGACGACCCTGCGCGCGTCGAGGCGATGCTCGCCGCTATCGAATCCGTCCGGGTTCACGGCCTGGATCCGGCCGACTTTAATCCTGAGCGTCTGCGCCGCGCGGCCGCTGGCGCCACGGGCGTGGAGGCACTGGCCGAGCGCGACCTGCTGCTGACGGACACGCTGGTCGAGCTGCTGTTCCAGCTTCGCTACGGCAAGGTCGATCCACGCAGCCTTTACCGCGAATGGAACTTCACCCCGCCGCCAAATCCGTATGAGCGCGCGGGCGAGCTGGCGGCGGTGATGCAGGCTGGCGACCTGCGTGCGGCGATCGAGGCGCAAGCGCCCGATCTGCCGCTCTATCGCGCCCTGTTGCGCGGTCTGGCTCACTACCAGGCGCTCGCCATGCTGGGCGACTGGCCGAAGGTGGCGGGCGGTCCGACGCTTCGACCGGGGGCGCGCAGTGCGCGCGTCCCGGCGCTTCGCGAGCGGCTGCTGGTCGAACCCGAATCGGGTCTCGACGAAGCCACCCGCGCCTCCACCCATTACGATCCGGCGCTGGTCGAGGCGGTCAAGGGCTTCCAGGTGCGGCATGGCCTGGAGGCGGACGGCATCATCGGCGCGCAGACCTTGCTTGCCTTGAACACCAGCCCCGCGCAGCGGGTTGCGCAGATCCGCGCCAACCTCGAACGCCTGCGCTGGGTGGCCGCCGACCTGCGCGGCGACCGCCTTCTCGTCGACATCGTCGGCTACCACGCCGACCTGGTCCTCGACGGGCAGCCGGTGTGGGCGTCCAAGGTCATCGTCGGCAAGCCAGCGCGCAAGACGCCCTCTTTGCGCGACAGCGTGGTCAACCTCGTTTTCAACCCGAAGTGGGTCGTGCCGCCCACCATCCTGCGCGAGGACGTCATACCGCGTGCGGCGCGCAACCCGGGCTACCTTGCCAGCCAGCGTCTGCGCGTCGTCGACCGCAGCGGGCAGAGCGTCGATCCATCGACGATCGACTGGGCTGGGGCGCGACAGAGCGGTTTTCCGTACATGATCGTGCAGCAGTCGGGGGCGGACGGGTCGCTCGGGCGCATCAAGTTCTCGTTGTCGAACCCGTATGCGATCTACCTGCATGACACCAACGCGCGTTCGTTGTTCGGGCGCGCCGAGCGCGCGCTGAGTTCGGGCTGCGTGCGGGTGGAAAAGCCCTACGAGCTTGCGCGCCTGCTGCTCGACGACCCGGTGGCCTGGAGCGCCGAGGCGCTCCAGGCGGCGCTCGACAGTGGCCGCACACGCACCATTCCGGTGGGGCGCGAGGTCACCGTGCTGCTGCACTACAGCACCGCGGCGCTGGACGAGCAGGGTCGGCTGCAGCTTCGCAACGACCTCTACGGCCGCGACGAACCGATCCTGCGGGCGTTGGCGACGCAGCGCAGCGCGCTGCCGCGTTGAGCGCCGCAGCGGGCGGCCTCTGCATGCGTAACCTGCCGGCAATGCGCGCTTAACGCCGCTGTCTTTTGCGCCGCCTAAGCTGCGGCGCCATGAGAACGCTCGACTACAGGACCGAAGAGCTCTGCCAGGTCCCGCGCCTGCGCATCGCGCTGGTGACCGAGACCTGGCCGCCGGAAGTCAATGGCGTCGCGATGACGCTCAAGCGCATGGTCGATGGCCTCATCGTTCGCGGCCACTGGGTGCAGCTGATCCGTCCGCGGCAGACGCCGACGGACACCGCGCAGCGCTCGGACAAGCTCGAGGAGGTGCTGTCGCGCGGTCTCAGGCTGCCGCGCTACGACGGCCTCAAGCTCGGGCTCCCCGCGCGTTCCAGGCTGATCCGGGAATGGTCGCGCCAGCGGCCCGATCTGGTGCATGTCGCCACCGAGGGGCCGCTGGGCTGGACCGCGGTGACCGCCGCCAACAAGCTGCGCATTCCGGTCACCTCCGACTTCCACACCAACTTCGATCACTACAGCAGCCACTACGGCATCGGCTGGCTCCGGCAGCCTGTCGCCGCTTACCTGCGTCGCTTCCACAACCGCACCGCTGCGACCTACGTGCCGACCGCGGAGCTTGCCGCGAGTCTTGGCGCCCAGGGTTACCAGCGTGTCGAGGTGATCTCGCGCGGGGTCGACACCGCCCTGTATTCGCCTGCCCGCCGCAGCGCCGAGTTGCGCCGGCAGTGGGGAGTGGGGCCGGAGGGGCTCGCGGTGGTCAGCGTCGGCCGGCTGGCGCCGGAGAAGAACCTCGGCCTCACGCTGCGCGCCTTCGCCGCCATCCGTCACCAGCGACCGGATGCGCGCATGGTCGTCGTCGGCGATGGCCCGATGCGCGAAGCCATCGCCCGCGCACATCCCGAGGTCGTGCTGGCGGGCATGCGCCATGGGGAGGATCTCGCGGCGCACTACGCATCCGCCGATCTGTTCCTGTTCCCCAGCCTGACCGAGACCTTCGGCAACGTCACCCTCGAGGCCATGGCCAGCGGCGTATGCCCGGTAGCCTACGACTACGCTGCCGCGGCGGAGGTGATCCGCGATCTGAGCAATGGCGCCGCGGTGCGCTGCGGTGACGAAGAGGGCTTCATCGCGCGCGCGGTTCAGCTCGGCCTGGCCGACGGCTTGCGTGTCGAGCTCGCCCACGAGGCGCGCCGTACCGCCGAGAAGATCGACTGGGAGCGCGTCAATGACAGCTTTGCCAATGCGCTGATCGGCGCCTGGCGCGCCGCAGCGGATGCGCCGGCAGCCACGACGCGGCTGCGTACCCGGGAGGCCGAAAGCTGATGCCCGCTGTCCGCACGATCTTCATCTCCGACGTCCATCTTGGCACGCGCGCCTGCCAGGCCGAGAGCCTGCTTGCCTTCCTGCGCGAGCACGAGTCCGAGTACCTCTACCTGCTTGGCGACATCATCGACTTCTGGGCGATGAACCGCTCCGTGCAGTGGGCGGGTTCGCACAACACCGTCGTGCAGAAGGTGCTGCGGCGCGCCCGCCACGGATGCAAGGTCTTCTTCATCCCCGGCAACCACGACGAGGCCCTGCGCGAGTACGCGGGCGTCGCATTCGGCGACATCCGTGTCGAATCGGAATGGATCCACGAGACCCTGGACGGCCGCTGGACGGCCGCCGTTACTGGCTGGTGCATGGCGACGAGTACGACCAGGTCACCCGCCACCATCGCTGGGTGGCCGTGCTCGGCGACGTAGGCTACAACACCCTGGTCCGCATCAACCTGGTGCTGTCGCGGGTGCGGCGCATGCTTCGCCGTCCGGGCTACTGGTCGCTGGCGGGCTACGCCAAACAGAAGGTGAAGAAGGCGGTCAGCTTCATCTTCGACTTCGAGGACGCGGTCGCCCACGCGGCCGCGCAGCGCGGCGTCGATGGCGTGGTCTGCGGCCACATCCACTCGGCAGCCGACCGTCGCATCGGCGGTGTCCGCTATCTCAATTGCGGCGACTGGGTCGATACCTGCAGTGCCGTCGTCGAGCACTTCGATGGCCGCATCGAGGTGGTGCACTGGGGCGTGAACGGCACCGCAGTCCGCCAGCCCCTGCCGGCGCTGGCAGCGCCGGAGGAGCTGCCGCGGCCGCAGTTCGAGCGTGTGCGCGGACCCCGGGCGCGGGCGCCGCAGGCGATGGAGGAAGAGCGGATCTATCTCACCCCGGACATCTGAACCGCGCGCGCAGCGGCGGCGCGCGCCCGCGAACCCGGGCCCTGCGTCCGTGGCGATTTCAGCGCGGGCCGTCGGGGCGGTGCGCAGTGTCCGCTGACTCGTCGCGGATCAGGTCGTACGCGATGAACATGCCGAGCAGCGCATTACCCAGCGCAAACACCGCGACGATCGCGCTCGCCAAGGGCACCAGCGGATAGGTGCGCAACACCCAGGCGAAGATCGCGGACAACAGGTTGAGCAGGATCATCAGCCAGAATCGGCGGTCATTCGGGCGGAACAGGCGGGTGAGTTTCATCGTGCGGATCGCGTCGAGTCAGGGGGCCATGGGGGTGGTGGCGCGCGTGCCCGCCTCGTCGAGGCGCCCGCTGCGCGCGAGCACCAGCACGCCGAGCGCGAGCACGACTTCAATGGCGCCGATGATGACGAACACCGGGGCATAGGGGCGCGCCATGAACCAGCCGAAGATCGTGAGCAGCACGCTGCTGAGCACCGGCCCGGCAGCAAAGCCCAGCGAGCCCGCCATGTTGAAGGCCGCCAGTGCACTCGCGCGGCAGTCGGCGCCGCCGTACTGCGCCGCCAGCACCAGCGAGGGCGCGTACATCAGGGCGGCGATCAACCCGCCCATGGCCATCGCCGAGACGATGCGCTCGGCGGGCAGGAAGGCGAGTATGGCAAGGAACACGCCGTACAGCACGCTGCCGATCACCATCATCAGCAGCGGGTCCCAGTGCCGCGACAGGTGGCCCGCGGGCCAGGTCAGCAAAGAGAAGGGCACCAGGAAGGCTGCCATCGCCAGCCCGATCTGGCCAGCATCGAAACCGATCACCAGCCCCAGGTAGAGCGACAGTGTGGACACGATGAAGCCCACCGTCAGGCGGTCGGCGAACGAGAACGCGAGCGGAATCACCAGTTGCCGGCGGCGGCGCAAGGTGGCGACGATCTCGGCCGCCGCCATGCGCGGGCGCACGGTCGTGCCATCGGCCAGCCCGACGACTCCCGCCGCTGCCAGCGCGAGCGAGAGCAGGCCTCCCCCCAGGGGGACCCACAGCGGGTCGATGCTGCCGATGAAGCCGCCCAGGGGCGCGCCGGTGGCCACGCCTAGGCTGATGCAGGCGCCGACGGCGCCCATGCGCGCACCGAGCCCCGCCTTGCCGGCGTGATCGGCACCCAGCGCCATCAGCAGCGACAGCGCCGACATGTGTGCGAAGCCTTCGACGAGGCGCAGCGCAAGGAGCAGGCCATAGCTTTCCGCGCTGCGGTAGGCCCAGGCGATGCCGAGCAGGGTGAGGCCGTTAATCGCCAGTGCGCCGACCGCCAGGGCCTTGCGCCGTCCGAGCCGGTCCGACAGCACGCCCGCCACCGGTGCGCCGACCAGTGCGCCGATCATGTTGATCGACATGAACAGGTGGCTGGCGAACTGGCCGAGCCCGGGAAAGCGCTCGGCGGTGAAGTCGGCCAACACCGGCACCATGCCGGTGACCGGGAGCATCAGCCCGTAGAGCAGCAGCAGCGGGAGCAGGTGGGGACCGATCATCGGGGTCAGGCGGCGCACCCCGCGCCGGGCCGTGGTGGGTTGCAGGGAACAGGATGATACGTCGCCCGCCCGGCTTCCTGCCCTGTCGAGGATCAAGGCCCGGGGGCGCCTCCTCACTGGCACTGAGAGTGTTTCGCGCGTGGTAGGTTTCCCTGGCTGGCGGCCTCCTCTTCAGAACAATATGGAAGTCCCCTTTGGATGGTGTGCGCGGTAGCCGCGGCGCGCCTGGTCGGCCTCTTCGCTCCACGGGGCGGTGCAGCGCGTCAGGTAATTGAAGTGCAGCGTCGGGCGGCCCGGGCCTGCATGGTGTTCGAGGATGAGGTCGAGGGCGCGTTTGTGCGGATGCCGGAACAGGGCGCCGCTGGTCGACACCAGGTAGTGATTGCAACGCAGACGCTCGAGCAGGCTCGCGCTGAGGTTGGCGACGCTGCCGTGGTGCGGCAGCTTGAAAGCGTCGAGCGTCAGTCGATTGCCCGTGTCCCCAGTAAGGACGGCGATCGAGCGCTCGAGCACGCCGGGCCAAGCGTCGCCGGCAAGCAGCAGGCGAACCTGGGGTGAGGTGGCGGGGTATTCGAGCAGCAAGGCGATGCTGCTGCCGTTGGCGGCGCTGGCGTCGCCGCCGAAGGGCGCATCGGCACCCGGTTCGCCGCCGCCACGGCCGAGGGTGTCCTCCAGCTCCACGTCGAGGTCGCTGTCGTCGTCTGCAGGCAGCTCGTAGCGCCGCTCGCCCGCAGCCGCGAACTCGTCATCCGCCGAGGTGCCGAGCACGTCGCCGAGCGGCCGCAGGCTACGGCTGGCGGCGAGCTTGTGGCGCAGCGCGGCGATGTCGCCCGATTGCACGCGGGCGCGGTCGAGTTCCTTTTTCCAGCGGTCCTTCAGGTAGAGCAGGCCCTCGTGGTCGGGGGACAGCAGGGTGAGCCGGCAGTCGCCGGGCAACTCCACGACGGGCAGCTTGCCGAGCGTGTGGTCGATGCCCGCCGGCCCGCGCTCGAACTCGAGGTTCCACACCTGAGTGTTGGTGCGCGCCTCGTAATCGGCGATCAGCATGCCGAGGATCTCGCCCTGCAGTGCGCCGAGCGGTTGGCCAGCGGGGTCCGGTACGGCGTTGAGCTGGTCGCGGCCGTTGAACCAGATGCGATCGAACCGGCAGTGCAGCGCCTCGGCGTCGAGGAGCAGGCGGATCACGCCCTCGATGTGGTCGGCGTCCACGTGCGTGATCACCAGCAGGTCGAAGCGGCGCTCGCTGGCGGGCAGGTGGAGGATGCGTTCGCGCAGGGTGGGGTAGGTGTGGGCGGGGCCGCCGTCGATCAGGATGCGATGGACGGTCGTGCCGCTACCGTATTCGATCCACAGGCAGTCGCCGTGCGCGGCGGGGAGCATTTCGATGCGGAGCATGGCGGTTCGCCTCTCGGGTTCAGGGTGTGGCGGAACGGGGCGCGTGCGCGGGCGGTGCGTCCCGGCGCCGCGGCAGGCGCCAGTCCGCATCGCCGATCGCCACCAGTGCGAACGCCATCAGGACGCCGTGGGCCAGCAGCCGGCGACGGATGCGGCGCAGTGCGGTGCCGAAGTCGGCGTCGGGCGTATCGACCGAGGAGAGCTCCGCGAGCAGTTCGGCGGCCAGCACGGCGGCGTGGCGGCCGAGGATCTTGGCTGTGGTACCAAGCACCAGACTGGCGTGGAAGTCCTTGAATTGCGCGGCGAGGCTGCCGTAGCCGGTCTCCGCAACCTTCTTCTCGGTCTCGCAGCCGAGCAGCAGCACGATCGGGCCGGGGTCGATCGGGGCGGGATTGATCAGGGTCTCGTTGAGCTGCGGGCGAAAGCGCCAGCGGCGGTCTTCCTCGAAGCTCTCGTCGCCGATCTCGAGGTAGTCGAGGCCGGCGTCGAGGTCATGGTGGGCGAGCAGGATCAGCAAGGGCGGGCTGTGCTGCGCGACTTCGATCTCCCACTGGTTCCAGTCGTCGACGATCTTCGGGCTGGGAATGCGTGCGGCGAGCGCCGCATGCAGCAGCTGGCGTTCGCGCTCGGGCACCGTGCTGATGCTCGCGCACAGCGCGGCGTCGAAGGGGCGCAAGCTGCGCCGCTCGGGGGCGGGTAGCGACAGGTCGGTCAGGCGCTCGGTGTCGAAGCGTTCGACGACCTTGCGCATCGCCCAGAAACCGAGCGGACAGATCGTCGCGCCCGAGTTCTTGCCGGGTCCTGCGGCGTCGCAGACCGCACAGCGGCTGCCGTCGCCCGTGAGTGCGTTCAGCCAGCCCGCGCACAGCTTCGCATCCGAATCCGGCATGGCGCGGTCGTAGATGAATTCCAGCGGGACGACGCGCTCCTCGTCGAGATTGATCACCTGGATGCGGTCGCCCGGGTCGGTGAAGCCCTGGCGCCTGAGCTGCTGGAACAGCGCGGATCCATGCCTGGCGAGCAGGCGAAGGAAGGCCGCGACCTCGGCGTCTTCGGCGTCGAGCAGCGCCTCGCCCTCATCGAGTCCGCGCTGCGCGCGGCGGCGCACCATGGTCTTCTCGGTCAGGAACAGGTTGTCGTTGAGAAAACCCATCAGGCCGGCGGTGTCGCCGAGGTCGAAGATCCTGCCGCCGCTGCCGCCGAACAGGCGCAGGTGGCGCGGGCCGAAGACCATCGTGGCATCGACCGGGGTGCGCTCGGCAAGCCGGATCACCTCGCGCTGGCCGAAGCTCACATCGATGCGCGGGTCCTCGAGTCCGTCGTCCGTCGTGCCGGCGGGCAGCACCGGTGCCGAGATGGAGACCGCCTCGAACACCTTGCCGCGGTAGCGGAACATGAGCTGCGCCGCGAGTTGGTCGATGTCCGCTGGCACGTCGATGGCGAGCTCGCAGGGGTCGCTCGGCGCGCGGCGGTCGGCGGGCAGGCGGATGCGTCCGGCGGGACCGTCGCCGTGGCGGGTGGGCTGGCCGTTGCGCAGGCCGGTCCAGCACAGCTCGACCACCAGCTCGAGGCCGTCGGAGGGCAGATCCACCTGCTGGATCGGCGCGTTCGCGCTCGGGATGCCGGCTTGCCTGAGCCCGATCCAGCAGCGCACGGTGGTGCGCGCACCGGCGACGAAATAATTGTGCTGCCGGCCCTCGTGCAGCAGCAGCGCATTGACGCGGCGGTTCTCCTTCCCGGCTTCCACCGATGCGGTGGCTGCGTCCGGGTCGAGGGGGGGCGGTGCCACGCCGCGTGCTGCTGCGCGCGGCAGGTCATCGATCAGCGCCGGGCGCTCGACGATCACGTCCCCCGGGCCGGCGGCAGCGCCGCGCCAGGGCGATGCGGCGCGCCCTGCCTGCGCATCGGCCGCCAGGCCGATCAATCGCAGCAGGCGCACCCGCGACGCGGGCTCCAGTCCGGGGCTGTCAAGCGCGAGCAGCGCGGGTACGAAGGTGGCGGCGGGCTCGCGCGCAATCATCCAGCCCACCTGCGCGTCATCGAAGCGCGCTTGCGTGGGGCTGTGCTGGCTGTCGTCTGGCGTGATCCAGCCGAACTGGACGTCGTCGTCCTTGGACCGCAGCTGGCGCTCGGCAAGTGCTGCGGCTGATTCGGGTGGATCGAAGGGCGCAGGCAGGGAAACCGGGTCGGGGGCAGGCGCGCGCTCAAGCGCCAGGCCCTGTGCATCGGCGATGCCGGTTGCCGCGCGCACCGTGAGTTCCAGTGCGCGCACGCGTTCGTGGTCGGCGCCTGCTTGATCGTCCTGCGTGCCCCACTGCTCGAGGGTTGTCAGCAGGTGCTGGCGCATCGCTGCGGGAATCGGGCGGATGGAGGCGATCTCGGCGTAGGCCGTCCATGGGCTACCCCAGAACAGCGTCGGCGGGCGCCAGTCGTTGCGCACGGCCCGACTGGAAAAGAGCGCATCGAAGGGCCCGAAGTCGCCCAGACGTGCGCGGCAGAGCGCCCACCAGAAGTCGATGTCGGCGGGGTAGTCGCCTGGCACGGGCGGCGGGAGATCGAGCGGGGACAGCCCGGCGTCCTCGAGCGGCATCGCAGCGAGTGGGCGATAGTTGGCTTGCTCGCCGCGCGCCAGGCCTGCGACCAGGGCCGGGATGCGCCCCGGCTCGGCAACCTCATCGAGCGCGTGGGCGATGGCTTCGCGCTCGGGTTCGGAGGCGTCGCCGGACATCTCGAGCAGGCGTTCGCGCACGGAGCGGACCGGCAAGCGCGCGGCGAAGGCGAGCGCCTCGCCACGCATCGGCGCGCCGGGCGGCAGCGTGGTCGCGATCTGCCATGCCGCGCGGGCGATCCGCAGCCAGTGCGCTGCGCCGAGCGCGAAGCGGGCCGCGGCCTCAAGGGCCGCCAGGCGAACCCGCGGGTCGGCATCCCGCTCGACCAGGTTGAGCAGCGCGTCGAGGTGTCGCTGGTCGGATGGATCGGGCATCTTGCGCTCTCCGTGCGTGCGGCGTTTGACTCCTGCTCGTTGTCCCGTGGCGCCGCCCGTGCTCGGCGGATGAATCCTTACGCCCCCAGCACTTCCGGCACATAGGTTTGCAGCCGATGGGTGAGCAGCGCGCCCCCATGGCGGGCGAGCACGTCGATCTCGGCGCGGGCTAGCTTGCACAGATTGGTGCGGATCGCCGACGCGAACGCCGCATCGCCCGCGCGCGCCTCGCCTTCCACGCTGTCGATCGAGAACCATGCGGGCTTCGCGCCGCCGGGCTTGGCGGCGTTGAGCTCCAGGCGCTTGAACTGCAGCCCGCGCACCTGCTCCATCATGATGTCGAGCGCCTCCACCAGCACCGCCGAGCCGGCCTCGGTGGGACGTTCGTCGATGCGGAAGGGCTTGCCCGCGTCGCTGACGATGACGTAGTCGAGCGCGTTGCGCGCGCGCAGCAGCGGATTGACGCCGAGGTTGTCATACACGCCGCCGTCGGACAGCGTCACGTAGTCGACGCCGGCCGCCGGATACTCGCTCTGGTCCACCCGCAGCGGTGGGAACACCGGCGGGAACGCCGACGAGGCGGCGACCGCGCGGCTGAGGCGGGAGTCGTGCGCGGGGGGGGGGCCGAGGTGCCCC